>Ga0154993_141_pt1 | contig 99772 bp, 94 predicted proteins | sample RifCSPhighO2_01_FD_105961 | JGI IMG/M metagenome (GOLD analysis project Ga0154993, IMG submission 105961) | Candidatus Collierbacteria bacterium RIFCSPHIGHO2_01_FULL_50_25
TCGGTTTGGTAACGGCATCGTTGTATTGAGGGTCACCACTTTGGCGAAGAAGGTTGATCAGATCGGTTATTTCTTTATCTTTGACAAAAGCTCCCTGGATACGCTTGGGTTTGGCTACGTCAGGCGGAATATAGAGCATATCGCCGCGGCCAAGAAGTTTTTCTGCCCCCGGACCATCAATAATAACTTTGGAGTCGATCATGGAGGTAACGTTGAAGGCAATGCGGCAGGGGATGTTGGCTTTGATCAGACCGGTGATGACGTCGACGGAAGGACGCTGGGTGGCGAGAACCAAATGAATACCGGTGGCACGGGCCATTTGCGCCAAGCGGGTGACGGCATTCTCCACCTGGTTTCGGGCTAGGAGCATGATGTCCGCCAGCTCATCAATGATGATGACGATGTAGTGCATCGCCTGGAAACCGGAGAGTTCGTTGTAGCTGCCGATGTTTCTGACGCCGACCTCTTGGAAAAGTTTGTAGCGGCTTTCCATTTCCGCAAGAGCCCATTCTAGGGCAAAGACCACTTTTTCCGGATCGACGATGACCGGGGTGATCAGGTGAGGGATGCCGTTGTAGCCGGTAAGTTCGACGCGTTTTGGATCGACCATAATAAACTTGACCTCATCGGGAGAAGCACGGAAAAGGATCGAGGCGATGAAGGCGTTGACGAGAACGGATTTTCCGGAACCGGTGGCTCCGGCGATCAAGACGTGAGGCATCTTGGAAAGGTCGGCAATGGCCGGATTGCCGGAAACGTCGAGGCCCAGGGCAACGGCCGTCTTACTTGGATTTTTCATCATCACTTCGGAGGTCAACATCTGTTTTAGAGAAACAAACTCCAGACTGCGGTTTGGAATCTCGATGCCGACCAAGGAGCGGCCCGGAATGGGCGCCTCGATACGGATCTGTCCCTGGGGGGCGGCGAGGGCGAGAGCCAGGTCGGATTGTAAGGCGCTGATCTTACTAAGTTTCGTCCCGAGGGCGACTTCGATGGCGTACTGCGTGACTGCCGGACCACAATTGACTTCGACAACTTTGGCTTCAATACCAAAGGAGTCCAGTGTCTTTTCGATGGTGGCGGCATTGGTGTTCAGATCGCCCCGATCTGCCTTGCTCTGTTTTTCATCAGAAAGAAGAGCCAGTGGCGGGAGTTGCCAGATAGAGAGATCTGATTGGCGATGGGTTTGGTCGGCCGCTTTTGGCCCTTTGAGGTCGTTGACGACCATCTCGACCTTCTTGCCTCCTTTGACGGCGGCAATGGCTACATCGGGAGTGCTGTCCTGAGTCAGACCCTTGACCTTCATTTGCTTATTGCCAAGTGAGGCTCCCCTTTGCGCCACGCTACTGATTCTCCCGCCCGATTTCCGGAGCAGTTTACCCAGATTTTCGAACACGACTGAGATATCTTCAAACGAGGTTTCGAAAAGGATAAGCAGGCCGATGACAATGCCGACCAGATAAAAAAGGAGTGCCCCGGGGTTCGTGATCAGCGAAGCCACCGACTGAAAAAGCTGTGAGCCGACGGCCCCGGCTTGACTAATGCCGGTCGTGGAAAGGAGGGTGATCAGACTACCCAAGAAAACATGGGGGCTGGCAATGCCCCATTTGACCTTGGTCAGGAGAAAACCGCCGGACACAAAGACAAAAGGTAGAAAGATAAATGGCCAGCCAAGCAGATGGCTGCCAATGGTATAGATCTTATCCAGAATGACCCCCTGACGGGAAAAAGAGACAGAAATCAGAGCACCGATGCCAATAATGACCACAGCAAGAATCGAGTTTGCGGTTTCTGACTTCAGTGATAGGGCGAACGGCTTAGAACGACGTCCTTTTTTCCGGGCCATACGTACCTAGTATAAACCAGAAGCCCACGAATCTGTTAGAAATTTGTTGGAACTAACTTTATTGTTTCCTCTATATATAGTTTCGGGAAGTATTTGTCGTATGTTGCTTTGTTAGTAATGAGGGTATTGGTGGAATGAATCATTCTTTTGATATTCTTTTCGCGCAAATTCTTCAGCCTCCTGAATAATGTCCATGGTGGGATTGTATCAAGATTTAGGTTTAAACCTCGATGACGATGGCTGTGAACTTACTCTAACAAACGGGCTTGAGAAACAGAGGGCAAGACCTTTCGCCTTCTCTTTTTCACCTTCTTGATATCCTCCTGTGGAGGCAAACTTTCGGGGACGATGCCTCGGTCCAAGAGTGCATTTCTGGTGGCGATGCTATTGTCTACCACCTCCCTTTCCATCAGGCTCTTTCCTTGAATGTTCTTACCGACAATGTTGTGGGTGGTCATAGCTAAGGCAAGGTCTTTTGCTTTCAGTTCGACATGGCTATCGAAGTCAGCCAGAGCTCTTTTCTTGGGAATGCTGCGAATCTGCTTCAAATCATTTGTTTTTAGACCACCATATAATCCTTGGATATGCTTATCCTTAAATGTCGCGAACTCAACAGGCAAACGTATCCCCCTCTTGTAAACCACTCTTTCAATCTTTTCCTCGGTTTCCTTCAGTTTTTCTCGCGCCTCCAACCGAGCTGTTTCCACTAACGCCAAGTCCCCAACTTCCTGTCGTCTGGTCTGCACGGCAAAGTATGCCTGGGCGGCGGCGATTGGTTCTTTGGTTGCATCGCCATTTTGAGCAACTATATAACAGGCGTACCGACTTAGATAATAATCGTCTACAAGCCGCTTGGCTCCCCGGCCAATTACTATCATTTTCGTCGTCTCCCGAAAATGTTCTTTTGGCTTTATATCAAGGAGGTTGCTGGCCACCATAGCTTTTTTGATTACTTCAGAAAAGCTTTCCCACCTCTGGTAGCCAAGCAGGCCCATAAGTTCCCTTGCCGACCAAAATTCCATTTCATCTTGGGTGTATTTAATCTGCTCTAAATTTCTTTGTAAAAATACCAGATCTTTATCCATTAACCATAATCGTAATCCCTGGCGATATCATTTGCAAGACGGCGAAATTGATGACAGTGCGATGGCTTTTAGACCTCGATGACGACGGCGATGATCATCGGCCGGCGTTGGGTCTCCTGATAGAGGTAACGCTCAAGCGTGTCCTCGATCTTTCGCCTGAGGAAATTCCAGTCGGTCACCTGACGACCCTTCAAATCTTTGAGGCAATTAACCACTTGTTTCTGGGTCTGCTTGATCAGGTCACCCTGTTCTTTCTGGTAGACGAAACCACGGGAGACGATTTCGACTTCTCCGGCTACTTCGGCGGTTTCTGAATTGATTGGCACGACTGCCATCAGGATACCGTCGGCGGCGAGAACTTTCCGGTCGCGGAGAACGACATTGCCAACATCGCCAATACCGAGCCCGTCAACATAAACGTTCTTGGTCTCAACCCGGCCAACCACCTTGATCTTGTGATTTTCGATCCCAATTACTTGGCCGTTTTCGGGAAGGAGAACCTGGTCGCGGGTGTAGCCCATTTCATGGGCGAGGTCGCGGTAGGTATACATATGACGAATGTTGCCACCGATGGGAATAATGTTCTTTGGCTTGAGCAGACGCGCCAGAAGAGCCAGGTCCCCCCGATGACCATGACCTGAGACGTGGAGGCCCGGAGTAGTGGCCGAGTAGCTGACGCGGATGTCTTGCCTGTAGAGGGTATCGAGCAAGCCATGGACGTCTGATTCGGTCCCCGGGATGGCGTCGGCACTAATGACGACGTGGTCACCTGCCTTCAATTTGAGAAGCTGATGCTCCCCGGCGGCCAGTCGCTGCATAGCGCTACCTTCCTGTCCTTGAGAGCCGGCGATAATGATGGCCACCTGGTTTGGTTTGTAACGATTGATCTGTTTGATATCGATAAAGACGTCTTTGGGAATCTTGATATAACCGCACTTCATCGCCGCCTCAACGTTTTGATTGATCGAACGACCGGCAAGGGCGACCTTGCGGTTGTAGCGGGCGGCTGCCTGAATGGCCATATCGATACGGGAGATCGACGAGGTGATGGTGGTAAAGATGAATTTACCGATGGTGGTTCTGGCGGCAGTGTCGATCGCCGTTAACAAGGTTCGTTCTGACGGGGTAAAACCGGCGACCTCGACGCGAACACAGTCGGTCAGCATCAAGTCGACTCCCATGGAGCCGACCCGGGCGATTGAAGTAAAATCGGCGGGGCGATTATCGATCGGGGTGAGGTCAAATTTATAATCGGCGCCATGATAGACGGTTGCTCCGGGGGTTTTGATATAGAGATGTTTGCAGTTCGGAATCGAGTGGGTAACGTGGATCAATTCGATGTCGAAAGGCCCAAGCTTGAGATGATTCTCGACAGCTTGCATCTTATTTGTAAGACCGTATTCGCGGACTTTTTCTTCGGCTAGGGCGATTGTCAAGGTCGAGCCAAAGACGGGAACGCCCGGAAGGCGAGGCAGAATGTAGGGCAAACCACCGATGTGGTCCATGTGACCGTGGGTGAGGACAATGCCGTGGAGCTTCTTATTGGATTTCTCCAGATAACTGATATCAGGAATGATGAGATCGACGCCAAGGGCGGAGTTATTGGGAAAACCAATACCACAGTCGACGACAATTTGATCATTGCCATATTCATAGACGTACATATTTTTGGTGACGTCTCCAATCCCGCCTAGCGGGATGAGTTTAAGTGTATTCATATTCTTTATTTTTTATAATTTCAGGTTTCACCTCGGAGGAGTCCCTTCGGGCCACCGTCCGAGGAAAAACCTCTACCACTTGGGTAAGAATTGTTTGATGTTGTCCGGTGTCAAATGGACGGTTCTCGCCTGCCCCTCAACAACAAGGCGGGCGACTTTACTGGTAATACCGCTGATGGTGCGGTTCAGAGTGCGGATTCCGGCGTCGTATCCAAAAGGGCGGACGATCACCGGCCAAAGGTTCGGGTCGATCGAAAGAGTTCCCGGTTCGAGCCCGGCGTCGGCAGCCGCTTTGGGGAGCAGATAACTCTCGGCGATCTTGATCTTTTCGGCGTCGGTGTAGCTTGGCATTTGGATGGGTTCAAGACGGTCTACCACGGCAGTGGCGATATTGCTGGTATTGTTTCCGGTGGCGATGAAGAGAACTTCGGAAAGGTCAACCGGGTAGTCGATAAAGTGATCAACGAAACGATTATTCTGGTTCGGGTCGAGAAGCTCGACCAAAACGCCCATGATGTCCGCCCGTGCCTCCTCGGTGACACGGTCAATTTCATCAAGAAGGATGATCGGATTCTTCATCTGAACCTGACGCAGAGCTTGGATGATCTGACCCGGTTCGGATTCTAGGTGCAGGCGACTTTGACCGCGCAGATCACGGGCGCTACCCATGCCGCCGAAGGGAATGCGGGCGATGGGACGGCCCAAGGCTTCGGAGAGAGCATAGGCAAAGGAGGTCTTGCCGGTGCCGACGAGTCCAACAAGAAAGATAATCGGCGCACGGGCGACACCCAGACCTTTTCCCAGGCGTAGTTTCAGAACGGCCATATATTCAAGAATTCTTTCCTTGACGATGTCCATTCCATAGTGATTTTTGTCCAAAGTGGATTTGATAAGGGCGAGATCAATGGCGCGGTCAACCCGCTTGTCCCATGGAAGTGAGGTGATCCAATCGATGTAATGATTGGTTTTTTCAAATTCCTCTGAGTAAAACCCCTGGTAAAACATCCGGGACAGCCGGTCAACCATCCCCCTTGCTTTGTCAGCCAGTTCCGGGGGGAGATTTACGCTTTGAAGTCTCTGATAGAGAACCTCGAGGTCCTTTTTGACTAAATCCTGGGCAGCGTCCATATATCTTTAAGTATAGCCACTTTTGTTAGCGGGAGTCACGGAAGCGCTTGAAGGGAGCTCCTTCGCCGGATCGTCCGCCACCCCCCGTGGGACGACGGTCGCCGCCATAACCACCACGGCTTTCTCTCTGGGGACGGCCGCCGGATGGGGTCTCGCCCTCGAGAAGCATGGTCAGGTTAATTCTCCCTTGTGAATCGACTTCATAACACTTGACTTGTACGGAGTCTCCAACATGAACCAGATCATTGGCATCGGCAACGTACTCCCGGCTCATCCGGCTAACGTGGACCAATCCGTCTTTGCCGGGAAGGATCTCAACGAAAGCGCCGTAAGGCTCGACCCGGGTAACCGTGCCGGTGTAGATCTTTCCGATCTCGGCAGTCGCCATCATGCCGTCAATGTAAGCCCTGGCCTGTTTGACTTTGGCTTCGTCTATACCGGTGATGGTAACCTGGCCGTCCTCTTCGACGTTGATCTCAACGTCATGGTCGGACTGGATCTGACGGATCATCTTGCCGCCCGGCCCGATCAGCTCGCCGATCTTGTCTGGCGGGATCTTGACGGAGGCAACTTTGGGTGCGTACTGACTGACTGACTCTCTTGGCTTGTCAATGACGGCGGTCATTTTGTCGAGAATAAAGAGACGGCCCACCTTTGCCTGAGCCAAGGCGTCTTTGAGAATCTCGGCCGTGACACCCGGAACTTTGACGTCCATTTGGATGGCGGTAACGCCATCACGGGTACCGGCAACCTTGAAGTCCATATCGCCGAGGTGATCTTCGATACCGGCGATATCACTTAGAGTGACGTAGTTCATCTTTTCATCAGTAATGAGACCCATGGCGATACCGGCAACCGGTTTCTTGAGGGGAACACCGGCGTCCATCAGGGCGAGGGTCGAACCACAGACAGAGGCCTGGGAAGTCGAACCGTTTCCGGACATGATCTCGGTGACAACACGAATGGTGTAGGGAAATTCTTCCTGGCTCGGGATCATGGGGAGAAGAGCCCGTTCCGCGAGAGCACCGTGACCGGTTTCGCGGCGGTTGGGGGCGCCAACACGTCCTGGCTCGCCGGTGGCAAAGCCGGGCATGTTGTAATGGTGCATATAACGTTTTCTTTCTTCGCCCTTCATGCCTTCTATCAGTTGTTCACTCGCGGGCGAGCCGAGAGTGACAATAGAAAGGGCGTGGGTCAGACCGCGCTGGAAGTAACCGGTGCCGTGGGTCCTCGGGATGATTCCAACTTGGACGGTGATCTGACGGATCTCATCGGTCTTCCTGCCGTCAAAACGTTCCTTTTTTCCAAGAACCTGTTTCCGGACGTGCTCCTTGACGGCTTTGTCGATGATCCGGATCAGTTCGATGCGGTTTATCTCGGGGCGGTCAGCCATAAGAGCGTCGGCGATGGGGTCGAGTCTCAAACCTTCTCCACCCGAAGTCTTGCTTTCGGCAAGGAGAGCGGCAACATCGACGTCTTTCTTGACCAGCTTAACCCAATCGGGATTGAAGACCTCTGGAGCAACGACCTTTTTGGTCTTGCCATTGGCGGCGAGCTCCTTGATGGCAGTAATAACAATTTCGATATTCTTTTGACCGAACTTGAGGCCCTCGAGAACTTCGTCCTCGGAGACTTCGTTGGCGCCGGCTTCGACCATGGCGATAGAGCCGGTTCCGCCGGAAACGACCAAGTCCAAACGACTGACGGCTTTTTGTTCATTGGTCGGGTTGACCAGATACTTACCATCGGTGGTAAAACCGACGCGGACAGCACCGATGGGGCCCGCCCAGGGAATATCGGAAATAGACAAAGCGGCGGAAGCGCCGATAATGCCTAGGATCTCCGGTTCATTGACGCCGTCAATCGAGAGCGGAGAAATGACCAGCTGGACCTCTTCATAAAAATTAGCCGGGAACAGAGGCCGAATGGAACGGTCGATCAAACGGGAGGTAAGAATTTCGTTGTCAGAAGGTCTGCCTTCGCGTTTGACGTAACGGCTGCCGGAGATGACACCGCCGGCATAATATTTCTCGCGGTACTCAACCTGGAGGGGAAAATAATCGAGGCCTTCTTTCAGTCCGCCACAAACGACGGCGGCCAAGACCATGGTATCACCACAACGGACGGTGACAGCACCGGCGGCTTGAGCCCCAAAAAGACCGGTCTCTATAATAATTTTTTTACCATCTAAATCGATGGTGGTGGATTTGGTTTTCATGAAATCCCTTTTCTATCGGGAAACGAGCGGCTCAAGAAGAAGGGTAAAGCTCCGCCAGCTGGCGGACTGAGCCTTAACTTCCCTCTCGAAGCCGGGTAACTTCGATTCCGAATTAACTTTTAACTGATACGCCAATCCCCAATTGCTTGGCAAGACCTTCATAATCTTTCGGGTTGGTCTTACCTAAGTAATTTAAGAGGCGGCGGCGTTTGCTGATGATCTTTAGCAGACCACGACGGGAGTGATTATCTTTCTTGTGTTCCTTCAGGTGCTTGGTCAGATCTTCGATCTGGGCGGAGAGGAGAGCAATCTGAACCTTGGGGGAGCCGGTGTCCCTTGGGGTGGCGGCAAATTTGCCAATAATCTGTTGCTTTTTTTCGTTGGTTAACGCCATAACGGGGATATTGTATCAAAAGCTTCCTCAAAAAGCCAGGTTAGGACTGGAAATTTGATTGGCCGCTTCGCATCACCTTGGGTCTTTTGTTCCAGTCCGCGGGAACACGGTTGACTCTACCGGGGCCTCCGGGAAAAGGCGTGGGTGGGGGTAGCTCGTCGTCATCGAAGGTCGGCGGGGTCATATCAGGACCCATGAAAGGCCTCAGGCCAGAAGGCGGAAAAGCGCCGAAACGAGAAGAGCCGGCAAAGGGTGAGCGGCCGAGGTTACCACCATGGCGCATCAGAAAGGCGATGACCTCGAAGGTGTCAGCGGTGACTTTGGGAGAATTAAATTGATTGGTACTGGTGCTGATGGTAGTCAGGAGATTGCTGGCGGCGTCGGCGGTTGGATTGATATCCCAGGCCTTGAGCAGGTAACCGACCATTTCGGCGTTGCTACTCGCGGCATTGTTGTGAAATGCCATGGTGGTCATATTGCTGCCTTTGGCGGTCAGATTGAGGGAGACGATCTTGGCGCCATCGAGAAATGATTTTTCGTCGGCGTAGATCTTGCCCAGCTCCTCGAGCGAGTTGACACCCAGAATAAAAACGAGGTCGGCGGAAGCGCCGGAGTAGCTGTAGTTAATGGTGCTGGTATCGGGGGCACTGCAGCCTGGCTGAGGCTGGATCAGGAGCATGAACTTGCCGTTTTCGTCGACGTCGTAGTCGACTTTCTTGAGATTTTCCTCTTTGAAGTCAAAGGAGATGACCAGGTTTTGGTTGCCGATGCTGTTTTTGATCTTATCGACGCCAAAGAGATCGGCATTCTCGACCCGAATCTGGCTACCGGAGCCGATCTGGACCTGTTTGCCGGCATCCGAAAGGGAGAGGTAAAGTCCAAGTCCGGCGGCAACGAGGTCGGTACTAGGGTCCGGAGGAAGCAGAATAGCCACGGATTTGGCGGCAGTGAGTTCCTCTTTGGTTTTTGAGACTAGGTTTTGGTCAAACATACTATGGGTTATTGGATATTATAGCGTCTCCTATCTTATAGTCAAGATTTGGCTCAAGGATGATACCACACTCCTGATCTTTTTTGGCTTCTTTGGCGGTCTCCTTGCCGATCCTGAGGGAGACGATCTTGCTCTCACCAATAAAGTCGCCCAGCCTGATCTTGCCTGCGGTAACGAGGCAACCGTAGACAATCTGGTTGTTGAAGGGGAAGGTTTTAAGCACCTTGGCTTCGCCGACGATCTTGAGCGCTTCAGCTTTGCCGGCACGCTGCCCGAGTTCTTTGATGAAGTCAAAGAGTTCATAGATGATGCCGAAGGAGACGACTTCGACCTTTTCGATCTGCCCGAGCTTGGCGACGGTCCCGCCCGCCTTGACATTGAAGCAGACGATAGTGGCGTGGTCACTGACGGCCAGGGCAATGTCAGATTCGCTGACAGCTCCGACCGATGAGCTAACGACGTTAACCGTATCGGGGAGTGAGCCCAAAATCGCTTCGAGAGAACCGGCAACATCCGTCTTGATGATCACGTTTGGTTTGACTGGTTCGCTTTCGATGGAGGTGCTGACCGATTTGCCCAAAATCGCGCCGCGGGCAATAGCTTCGCCGGGAAGAATGGTAATAATGTCACCAACCTGGGGCACTTCGACGAAGCCCAGGACGGCAACGGGGGTAGCCGGGGTGGCCAAGTTGGTGGACTGCCCGGAGGCAAGGGTGAGGGAGCGGATCTTGCCGACCTTTTTGGCGCCAAAATAGAGATCATCTTTGGGGCTTAGTTTCCCCGACTTGATGAGGAGAGTGGCGAGGGGGCCTTTGCCGGAACTAAGTTGGCTCTCGATGACGACGGCGGAAGTAGGTTCACCGCTGGTGTCTTTCATTTCCTCCAACTCGGCCAAAAGAAGGACGGTCTCAAGGAGCTTATCAATACCTTGGCCTGTTTTGGCCGAAATCTCTACAACGGGGACGTTACCGCCATAACCCTCAACATATTGTCCGAGTTCGGCAAGATCCGCCTTCACTTTGGTGACGTTGGCCTGTGGGAGATCGACTTTGTTGATAGCGACGACGTAGGGAATACCGGCGACCTTGATATGTTCGATGGATTCTTTGGTTTGGGGCATGACGCCGTCATCGGCGGCAACGATCAGAATGGCGATGTCAGCGACACGACCACCGCGCTCACGCATGGCAGAAAAAGCGGCGTGGCCGGGGGTATCAATAAAAGTTATAATTTGCCCCTCGTGATTGATCTGGTAGGCCCCAATCGCCTGAGTGATGCCACCCAATTCACGGGCGGCTACGTTTGCTTTTCGAATTCGATCAAGAAGCGAGGTTTTGCCATGATCGACGTGACCCAAGACGGTGATGACTGGTGGCCTGCCTAGTGTTGCCATAGTAGTGAAGCATATTATTAAGCGCTCGGGGTCGAGGTGGGCTGATACGCGGTGAGTTTTGCCTTGATAGATTCAAGAGAAGAAGTGTCGATGCCTTCGAGTTTTTCAACTTTTTCCATATTATGAACGAGGTCTTCGATGCGGGTAAGACTGTTCCCGACCAGAATGTCGCGCACCGGCCCCGCCAGCCCGAGAGTATCGATTTCATACTCCTCATTGCCGGTGACGACAATGCCGGGATCAGACTTGTCTGAGACGACCTTGATCCTGACCCCAACCAGTTTGGCAGCCAACTTGACATTCGTGCCGCCGCGGCCAATGGCAAGGGAAAGTTGATCGTCGGGAACAGTCACGGTGACCTCTGAATTATCTTTGGAAAACTCAAGTTTGATGGCCTCTGCGGGAGCGAGGGCGGATTTGAGGAACTTATCTTTATCGTCACTGTATTGGATGATGTCAATTTTTTCACCGTTGAGCTCATTGATAACGGCCTGGACGCGGACTCCCTTTTGACCAACACAGGAGCCGACCGGATCGACGCCTTCCTGATTGCTGGCGACAGAAATCTTCGTCCGGTTACCCGCTTCACGGGCAATGACCTTGACGACGACGGTGCCGGCACCAACCTCGGGGACTTCACGAGCGAAGAGAGCAGTGACCAAGCGAGGATCGGTACGACTAACGATAATTTGCTGACCCTTGAAGGAGTCGCGAATATCCAAAAGCAGGACGCTGATACGGGAATTCAGACGGTAGTATTCATTTCTGACTTGCTCCTCAGGAGGCATGACGCCCTGACCGCGGCCAATATCGACAATGACGTTCTTACCATCCATCCTTTGAACCATGCCGGTAGTGACCTCACCGAGACGACCCTGATACTCGGCGATGATGCCGGTTTTCTCGGCCTCGCGAACCTGCTGGAGAATTACCTGTTTGGCAGTTTGGGCGGCGATGCGGCCAAAGCCGGGGGGGGTAATGTCAACATAATCTTTGGCGGAAGCATCGGCTTTGCCTGATTTTAGTTTGAATTCGCCGGTTTCGGGATCGAGGTCGACGGTGATCATCTCGCCTTTTTCTTCGATTTTCTTGGCTTCAGCTTCGAAATCTTTGTTGAAAGAGGCAACAAGCGCTGATTTGACGGCATCGAGAATGACTTCGACGGGAATATTTCGTTCGCTGGCGATTTGGTTTAGGGCGGCGGCAAATTCGGTTCGGGCAATAAGATTTTGGGTGTTGTTCATGTTATTTATATTTGATAAAGAAAAAGGCGGTATCATGACCGCCCTAATTCATTCACTTAACCGAGTGTGATTATATCATAAGCTGGGGTGGGGGCGGGGCCAGGAATTTGACGCCGCGGGCGGCGAGAAAACGAAAGGTATAGAGGATCAAAAGGACGACGACGTAGGGAATCAGGCCGAAATAACCTTTTCGTAAGCCCGCATGAATCATGACAAAAACGTAGAGAGGGTGGATAAGTTTGTGAAGCAAAAACCAGTTTCTTTTGAGGAGATGGGTGGAGAAATCATTGCTGGTTAGGAAAAGGATTGTCATGAGAACAAGGGCCCAAAAACCCCAGAATTGGAAACCTTTCGGGCCGGAAGCAAGTCCAAATTGAAGGATGGTGAACAGAGAAGTACCGGGGAAAAGCTGGGAAGCAACGTGGCCGAAAGCGGCAAAAGCGCTGGCCTGACCGGTTTCCCGCCGAACGGCAAGGAGAACCTTCCCGATATTTATCGTTGGAAAGAGTTGGGCAGCCGGTTTGGTGAAGATGACGAGGGTGAGGAGGTAGAGACTCAGACGTCCAAGAGTGGGGGTGCGGTGAAGAAGGGCGAGGACGATGGAGAGAACGAGACTGCCCCAAAAGATGGTTAATTTTATGGCTTTAAGCGGCATCGAGTTCTTTGAGTAGTTCTTTTTGTTCCCGGCTTAGTTTGGTCGGTACTTTTATGATAAACCGAATGTAAAGGTCGCCGCGACGGGTAGAGTTCAGATGGTGAATGCCTTTACCGGTGAGACGGATCAGGTCATTTGGTTGGGTTCCGGCTTTGATCTTCAACTTCAAATCGCCGTCGAGGGTCGGCACAACGGCATCGCCACCGAGGGCGGCATTCGAAAAAGAAATTTCATGGTCGACGATGACATCAACCCCCTCGCGTTTGAAAAGTTTGTGCGGACTGACCGAGACGGTGACGTCGAAGTCCTGATAACGGATTCGGGTGCCTTCGCCGGCGCCGGCGGGAATCTTGAGCGAGTATTGCTTCCCCTGATGAACAATATTTTTGGTGATGCCGTTGACGGCATCGAGAAAATCGATCTTCAGCTGATACTGGGTTTTTCGAGGTGCCTGACGGGAGGGTGAGGCCCCGCCGAAAAAACTTTCAAAGATGTCGAAGGGGTCCGAGGCGCCGCCAAAAATATCCTCAAAGCCGCCGCCGCTCCGGTTGGTGTAGGTGTAGCTGAAGGGTCCCTGGCCACCAAACGGGTTCCAACCTTGGCCCCCTGCCGGACCGCCGGAGACGCCGGCATGACCAAACTCGTCATACTTTTTCCTCTTTTGCTCATTTCCCAGAACTTCATAAGCGGCGTTGATCTCTTTGAATTTCTCGGTAGTGCCGGCCTCTTTGTTCCGGTCGGGGTGATACTGGAGTGCCATCTTCCGGTAGGCCGACTTTATCTCAGCCTCAGATGCTCCCTTCGCGACTCCCAAAACTTCGTAGTAATCTCTCGACGTGGCCATAGTTTTCCAATTCTATCAAACTTTAGGCTCGAGTGCTAAGATAGGATTCTGGTACCCACATTATCCCCGAAGGAGGCCGACGTGAATAAGAATAGTTGGGAAAGAGAAGGGAAGGTGGCGCTTCTAGCGGTGCTTATCTTCCACCTGATTCCTCTACCGCATCCGTTGGACATCATCAAGTGGGGGGCAATCAGCGCATTCCTCGGCGCGGGCAGTGTCGCGTTTGCCCGAAGCGGGCGCTGGAAATGGTTCGCCCTGAGCTTGGCGATACTGATGGGACAGCTGCTGTACATGGGGTTCGCCTCAATACGGTAGCCAAGGGCTCCGCAACTGCGGGGCCCTTTTCATGATTGGAGTAAAATACGGCCATGGCTGAAAAATACGCCCCACTCCTACCGGAAGTGTTACCTGAAAACAAGATCTGTTGCGGCCGAAGTTGCGCAAACTGTGTTTATTTTCCCCGTCATGAAGAAGGCAATAAGAAGGTCGATTGGAATTTTCTGGCATTTGCCTCTTTGGTCAAGGATGCCACATACGAGCTCTATCAACAGACGCTTTATGGAGAACCGGGGGAACTGGGGAGACTCTATCTGACCTTTGGCCTTGATGAGGAGGGGGCGTTGGCGGGAGTACCTGGTTGCCTGCCGCAAGTTTGAGGTCAAACCGATAGAGGCTCCAAGGGGCTTCGGTTTTAATTATTCAACACCGTGCCTTCCTCAGCCGTACCCTTGTCATCTTTTCTAATGATTTTCTCGGCATGGCTGCGGCGGAGGGCGTAGTTAAAACTTGTGGCAAACAGACAGATGATGGTTTCCAGGAAAAGACGGGCTACGATTTAAAAGGCAGCGACGGCGGTTTTTATCATTGCTTTTATTGGGGCTTATATCCGGTTGGAATTAAGGCTGTATTTGTGATTTCGGCAAAAAAGACGCGTCGGTCTTGCAGGGATCTCAAATAGCATTGACGAAACAACTGCTTTTTGTCTTCGTCGGGAGAGAGATAGGCAAGAATACGTAGAACCCGCCGGTTGGCGGCGACCTCGTCAAGGTCGGTTTCATAGTCATCTTTTATTTGGATCCCTCTCACCTTTAACATTTCGACATATCGCTTCGACCAGGCGTGTGATCTCATAATCGTCCCCGCGATTAGCATAGTGTGGGCATGGTTCAGCTCCTCGGCGATCGACCAAACGACGGATTCAAATGGCGTTAGTTGGCATGAGTAACTTTCGTCGTCGGGTTTGGGATCATAGAGGCCGAGCAGATCCATTTTGGCTCTTTCCTCTTCCAGATTAGCCTTGAATCGCGCGATTACCTCAAGAGCAACCTCATGCGAGCGGTTCAGTATCACGACCATTTTGGTGTAAACGCCATCCGGGTGGTATGGAATACACACCGCGCTGTAGGTTGTGTCAACGTCCGGTAATTTGTAATGGTCACCAAAAGTGATGGTGATCTTTTTGGCCTGCTCCTGGGTGATGCCAATAAAGGTGGCAATTCCGACTGTCAGTTCGACCAGATCTGCTTTGGTCAGTCCGGCCCACTCGGCAGATCCCCGCCATTTGAAATGAATGTTCTTCTTGAGAACTTTGGCAGTTTTTTCGACACAACCAAAATCGGTTATAGGAAGTCTGGCGATGGAGTTTTCGACTCTGGCTGACATGGCCGGATTATATCAAACTATATTAGTTGCTAAATCTACTTATGATGACTATCTGGAATTTCGGAGGGAAATGGCGGGCGGCTAAGGGTCTTCGAGGGTGCAGTATTTGAAATCGGGGCAACCCAAGCAGATCCGGTCGGGGCGGTTGTGAACCGGAATAACTTCCGCGCCGGCAAGAATCGAAAGAACGAGAAATTCGTTGGCGTCGCGAATTCCCCTGGGCACATAGGCAGGTATCGCATCCGGTTGTCCGGCCTGGACTTGTGCCAGAACATCAAGAAGATGGTGTTCCCTGACTCGAACGGCTTTTGGTCTTTCTGTCATAGTTACTCGACAACCTCACCCTCTTCAGCAGATTTTTCAGCTGGTTTCTCCTCGGACTTCTCTTCGGAAGCGCCTTCTTTCTTCTCCGCTTCGGCGGCGGCTTTGTAAAGGGCTTCACCGTGTTTTTGGGCGATGTCAGAAGCTTTTTTGAACGCCTCATTGAGAGAGTCAAGGGTGGCGGTGTCTTTTTTCGCCTCATCCTCGAGATCTTTGAGGGCGGCTTCAATCTCCTCTTTGGCCTTTGCCTCGAACTTGTCACCGGCGTCCTTTAGGACTTTCCTCGTAGTGAAGATGAAAGTTTCGGCTTCGTTTCTTTTGTCCGCGAATTCTTTCTTGCGCTTGTCCTCTTCCGCGTTCTTCTCCGCTTCGGCTTTCATCCGCTCGACCTCCTCATCGGAGATGTTGGTCGTGTTTTGAATGGTAATATGCTGCTGCCTGCCTGTTCCCTTGTCTTTGGCGGAAACCTTCAGAATACCGTTGGCGTCGAGGTCAAAACTGACCTCGATCTGAGGAATGCCGCGGGGAGCAGGGGCGATGCCGTCAAGAACGAAACGACCTAACGGTTTGTTGTCGTTGGCCATCGGACGCTCTCCCTGAAGAATATGAATCTCGACCTGTGGCTGACTGTCACTGGCGGTAGAGAAGACCTGAGACTTGGTTGTCGGGATGGTGGTGTTTCTCTCGATCAGAGGAGTCATGACGCCACCCATGGTTTCGACTCCGAGGGTCAGGGGGGTGACATCGAGAAGGAGAATATCCTTGACATCACCGGCAAGAACACCACCCTGGATGGCAGCACCTAGGGCAACCGCCTCGTCCGGGTTAACACTCTTGTTTGGTTCCTTGCCAAAGAATTCTTTGACCGCGGCCTGAACAGCCGGCATTCTGGTCATACCGCCGACGAGAATGACTTCTTTGATATTTTTGGTGCTCATCTTGGCATCTTTGAGGGCGAGCTCGCAGGGCTTGATGGTTTTTTTGATGAGATCGTCGACCAATTCTTCGAGTTTGGCACGGGTCAGCTTCATGGTGAGATGAAGCGGCTGGCTCTCTTTGCCTTGAGTGATGAAGGGCTGATTGATCTCGGTTTCAGTCGCTGAGGAGAGCTCGATCTTTGCTTTTTCGGCCGCGTCTTTGATGCGCTGAAGGGCCTGTTTATCGGAGGCAAGGTCGACGCCGTTCTCTTTTTTGAATTCGGAGAGGACCCATTCCATGATGCGGTGATCAAAGTCATCGCCACCGAGGAAGGTGTCGCCGTTGGTGGCCTTGACTTCAAAGACGCCATCGCCGAGCTCGAGAACGGAAACGTCGAAGGTACCGCCGCCGAGGTCGTAGACGACGATGGTTTCGTTCTTGCCTTTGTCAAGACCATAAGCGAGAGAGGCGGCGGTTGGCTCGTTGATGATTCTTTTGACATCCAGCCCGGCGATCTCGCCGGCCTGCTTGGTCGCCTGGCGCTGAGAGTCGTCAAAATAGGCGGGAACGGTAATAACGGCTTCGGTAACCTTCTGACCGAGGTAGGCCTCGGCGTCGGCCTTGGCTTTCTGGAGGATCTTGGCGGAGATTTCCTGGGGGGTGTAAACCTTGTCACCGACCTTGACATCGGCCAGGCCGTCCTTGCCCTTGACGACTTCAAAGGGAACGTGCTTGGTCACTTTTTTGACCTGCTCGCTGTCGTACCTTTGACCCATGAGGCGTTTGATACTATTGATGGTATTCTTGGGATTTAATACCATCTGGCGTTTGGCCACATCACCGACCAGACCCTTGACGGGTTCAACGATAGACGGAAAGATATTTCTGCCTTCGGCGGTCGGAATAATTTTGGCTTTGCCGCCTTCCATAACTGCGACGGCGCTAAAAGTAGTGCCGAGGTCGATACCAATGATTTTACCCATATGTTTTATATTACTTAATTTAATAATACTTAATTAAGGTTTCACCTCGTTATTTGTATTATCCCGCTTGGCGGGATCTTCGTTGGCAACTCCGTTGCCAACTTCGACTTTCGCGGGACGGAGAACCTTATCATACAAACGATAGCCGAGAGCAAGAGTTTTGACAACCTTGTCTTTCTCGCCGGCGACGACTTCGGCACAGTCCATAGTGGCGGGGTCAAAGTCAGCGTTGTCAGATTCGATGACCGAGATGCCTTCACCCGAGAGGACAAGGTGAAATTGTTTGATGACATGACCAAGGCCGGTGTCGTTGAGATGGCTTTGAGCCCGCTCGAGGTCGTCAAGGATAGGAATAATTTTTTCGAGAAGGGTCTCGTTGGCAAATTTGATAAAAACACTTTTTTGGCTGGCGTGGCGTTTCTCCTGATTCTGATAGTCAGCCAGAGCCCGCTTGAACTTATCGTCGAGGGCGGTGAGCTGCTCCTTCAAAACCTCCATCTCTCGTGGTTTGGTTGTTTTGGTCATATCTACCAGGTTTCAGCAATTTGATTGACGAGATTGGCGACGTAGCGCACGAGAGGAATATTGTGGTCGTAGGCCTGACGGCAGGGACCGATGATGCCGAGCTGTCCCCGCCTATCGCCGATCTGGACATCAGCAAAGAGACAGCCGACGGGTTCGAAAATAATATCGACGCCCAAGTCCCGGCCGATGAGCAGATGGATCGGTTGGGCGCCGAGGGCGCGGCCAAAAATTTCCATTAGGCGGTTGCTGTGATCAAGCATGTCAAAAATTTCGCGGGTCAGGTCGATATTGAAAAATTCACGGGCCAGAAGCAGGTTGGCGTAGCCGGAATGGTAAGTGCGGTCCTTATCGAGGGTGGCAAATGACAACGACTTGGTCCGGTCTGCCAGAACGCGGACGGACTCACGAAGAAGGGCGTCGGGGTTGCTCCTATAATCCCAGACGTTTTCCTTGACGGCCACCTGTTCGGCGACGGAAAGATCACGCTCCTTCATCAGTTCGTTGACGTAAAACTTGATGGCGACGCTGGTGGGAACACGTCCGGCGGAAGCGTGGGGTTGGGCAAGAAAGCCTTTTTCCTCCAAAGCGGCCATTTCATTTCGCAGGGTCGCCGGAGAGACACCAAGACGATATTTGTTTTCGAGAGTGACACTACCGACCGGTTCGGCAGAGCTGGTGTACTCTTCGACGATCGCCTTGATAATGGCAGTTTGCCGGGAAGATAAGTCCATAGTTAGCAGAAGAATAGCACGAGTGATAATGAGTGTCAATATTACCTATGGTAAAGTGAATAATGGATGGGAAATCGTTTTAAATTGCGGCAGTTCTTGCCGCTCATCATCGGACTGATCGGAATCATCTCCATCGTGGTGGTGATCCCGGCGGCGGTGAGATATGTGGGGCGGGCGGCAGGAGTAAAAGCGAATCTGGTGGTCGACTACGATGGAGTCCTTGGACAGATGCCGACTCCCTGGCGCAATCTGGCCCAAGGGGGAGAAGAACCCAAGGCGATGCTGGGCGACGTCATCCTCGAGGTGAAGGCGTTAAAGCCGGAATATATTCGCCTCGACCATATCTATGATGCATTTAATGTAGTGACGAAAGAAGGCGGACAGTTGAAATACAACTGGTCGGGGCTGGACGTGGCCGTGGATCAAATCATTGCCACCGGGGCAAAGCCGATGCTGGCACTGTCCTATATGCCGGTGGCGATAAGCAAAACGGGTAGCATCATTGACCAGCCGGCAGACTGGAATGATTGGGGAAGTGTCGTTGCGGAGACGGTTGAACATTACAGCGGCAAAAACAACAAGAATCTGACCGGAGTAATTTATGAGGTCTGGAACGAGCCGGACCTTTTTGGCAGCTACAAAACTTATGGCGACAAAAACTACCTGACAATGTACCAGGTTTCTGCCCGAGCGGCGGCACGAGTGAGTAACGTCAATTCGTTTGAAATTGGCGGGGCGGCAGTGACGGCACTCTACCAGAACTGGCTGGAAAGATTGATCAAGTTTGTCGACGCCAACAACTTGCGGCTGGATTTTATGAGTTGGCACCGGTATTCGACGGACATCGAACGCTTTGAGAAAGACGCCAATACCGCCCGAGGGTGGGCGGCCAGGATTCCGGCACTGATCAATTTGAAGTTTTATGTCACCGAGTGGGGGCATGATAGCGCCAACGAAGCCGGTTATGACACGAAGTTCGGGGCGATTCATACCTTGGCGGCGTCGCGGGTGATGATGGCAAAAATCCAGCGGGCGTTTGTGTTTGAAATCAAGGACGGACCTGGCAACGAAAAGTTCTGGGGTAGGTGGGGTATCCTGACCCACGAAAAGTTCGGCGTGCCGGAGAAAAAACCGCGCTACCAGGCGCTCTTGTTCCTCAACACTCTCGGGCCATTCCGAATCAGTCTGGCCGGGGAGGGTAGCTGGGTCAAAGGCATCGCCTCGACGGACAATAATGGCAATATCAGCCTGATGGTGGTCAATTACGATGCGGCGGGAACGCACTCGGAGGCAGTGTCGATTTTCTTTGATAACTTGCCAAAGGGAAATTTCCGCTACCAAAGACGGAACTTCTTGGGAAGCGCCATCGCTGCGGTCCAGGTCGCCACTACAGCCGCAAGCTGGAAAACGACCGAGTTTTTCGCGCCAAATAGCGCGGCAATGATTACCCTCGACTTTTAGTCGCCTTGACCAGCCTGACCCCGCTGGCATACGCGGGATCTACGCTACGCTTCGAACCGCCGCGAGAAAGGCCTCCTGGGGCAGGGCGACCTTGCCCATCATCTTCATCCTGGCCTTGCCCTTTTTCTGTTTCTCGAGCAATTTCCGGTTCCGACTCATGTCTCCACCATGGAGCTTGGCTTCGACGTCTTTTCTGAATGACTTGATGTCTTCGCGGGCGATGATCTCTCCTCCGATAGTCACCTGGATGGGGATCTCAAACTGCTGGCGAGGAATGGCTTCCTTCAACTTCTTGGCGAGGGCAAGGGCGCGGGGGCGGGCCTGACTTCGCAGGCAGACCAGGGCGAGGGGCGGGGCTTCTTCGTGATTGAGGAGTACCGAAAGCTTGACTAGGTCGGCATCCTGCCAGCCGATTGGTTCGTAGTTAACGGAAGCAAAACCAGAAGAGGCGCTCTTCAGGCGGTCGTGGAGAGAGGTGATGACCTCGATCATAGGCATGCGGTAGCGCAGTTCGACAAGTTGGTCAAGATAAACCATATCAAGCAGTTGACCGCGGAGCTCCTGACAGACATCGAGAACCGGACCGAGATAGTTTGGGGTGACCACAACCTCGAGTTTGGCAATGGGTTCGCGGGTGATCTGGATCAGAGCCGGGTCGGGAAAATCATTCGGGGTGGTGAAGGAAACTTCTTCGCCGGTGCGAAGAACCGCCTGATACTCGACGCTAGGAGAAGTGGTGATGACCGGCAGATCAAACTCACGCTCGAGCCGCTCGCTGATAACCTCGGCGTGGAGAAGACCAAGGAAGCCGACGCGGACTCCCTGGCCAAGAACGATCGACTTGATCGCCTTGGTTTCGAGAGCGGAGTCATTGAGTTTCAACTTCCCCAGGGCGTCGACCAGATCCTGATAGGCGGCGTTGTCGATGGGAAAAACATCAAAATAGACGTTGGGACGGACGACCCGGAAACCGGGAAGGGCGCTAACCAACTCGTTCCCACCCGTGATGGTGTCGCCAACTTTGACAGAGCGGATGTCCTTAAGTCCGGTGACCAGATAGCCAACGGAGCCACTGCCCAACTGCTGTTGACTGACCCTACCCGGATTGAGATTGCCAATCTCGGTGGGGGTAAAAGTTTCCTGACTACTGACAAATTTGAGCGACTCCTTGGCTTTGATCGAGCCGGCGAAAAGTCGAACAAAGGCGATCACCCCGAGGTGAGTGTTGAAGGTAGAATTAAAGATGAGGGCGCGAAGTTTGTTGTCCTGGACCGGTTTTGGAGCGGGGACTTTTTTGATTACCTCCCGGAGCAGGTCCTCGACTCCCTGGCCGGTCTTGGCGGAGATGAGAAGTGGTTCGTCGTTGGTACCAAGCAGCTGCTTGACCTGACGGGTGGCAGCGGTAACATCGGCAAGCTGGGCATCGATCTTATTTATGACAGGGACCACTGTCAGGCCGAGATTGGCGGCGAGATGATAGTTGGCGACGGTTTGGGCCTGAACACCTTTGGTGCCATCGATCAGGAGAATGGCGCCCTCACAGGCCTGAAGGGCGCGTTCAACTTCGTAATTAAAATCAACGTGTCCCGGAGTGTCAATGAGATTCAGCTGGTATTCAGTTTCACCCCCGAAGAATCCATTCTGGCCACCTCGGGGGTGAGTAGGGACGGAGTACCGCATGGTCACCGGGGCCATTTTGATGGTAATACCCCGCTCCCTCTCGATCGGATTGCTATCGAGAAGCTGTTCCTGCATTTCCCGTTTGGTCACGGTCTTGGTAAGCTCCAAGAGACGATCGGCCAAGGTGGACTTGCCGGCATCGATGTGGGCGATGATAGAAAAGTTTCTGATACGGTCCATGTTGTTAGCTGCCGATGGGGGGTTCGATCACTTCTTCAGACTCTCCCAAGATTCTGCGCCAGTTACCGAGTTTCTTGATAAGGGCGGCCACATCAGCTAGTTCTTCAATTTTGAGTATTTTACAGAAAATCAGGTAAACAAGGAAGCCGACGGCGCTAACGATGAGAGTAAGGCCGATCAAGGGGAGAGTGCGGGTGGTATCGAACACGTATTGGTCCAAGAGGCGCAGCGGTCCCCAAAGGGCGAGGGCGGTGGCGGCGCTGGCAATCAACATTTTGAGCAGGCGCCAGGCGATGTGAATCGGACCGATACGGCGATGGAGAAGGAGATAAAGCAAAATAAAATCTAGGTAGTTGCTGGCGGTCATCGCGGCGGTGATGCCCAGCACGCCGTAGCTCCCTTGTTTGCCAAAGATCGAGGCAGAAATAGTAAAAATGACCATAGTGATGGCGCCAACATAGAGAGGGCGGCGGGTATCCTTCAGAGCATGAAAGCCTCGGGTAAGAACTTGTGTCACCGCGAGGGGAGCGATCGAAAGAGAAAGAAGGGCAAGAGCGTGGGCAGTCAAGAGGGTGGCGTCCCAAGGAAAGGAACGGGCTCCGAAAGCGAGGCGGACCAAAGGAATGCGGAGCACCAAGACCAAGACACTGGCGGGGAGGGCAAAGAAGAAGATCTGCGTCAGAGATCTGCCGAGGGTCTGCTTGAATTTGGAGAGGTCGCTATTGCCGGCTTCGTCAGAGAGGGTCGGAAAGGAGGCTTGGGAGAGCGAAACGCCAAAGAGGGTGACCGGCAGAGAATAGAGCTGGCGGGCGAAAGAAAAAATCGAGAGAGAGCCGGCGGCAAGAAGGGAGGTCAGGTTGACGGCGACCCAGCGCTCGATCTGGTCAAGGCCGAGCGCCAAGGCCCGGGGCGGCATCAGGCGCAGCATAGTGACGACACCGGGATACTTCGGCCGGAAAATAAGTCTGGGGGAAAAACCGAGGTGTTTCACCAGAGGAATCTGGACAATGACGTGAAGGAAGGCACCGAAGACCACACCCAAACCAGCGGAGTAGATACCAAGAGAGGGTGAGAAAAAATAAATACCGAGGATAGTGCCCAGGTTGTAAAGAAGCGGAGCGACGGCGGGGATGAGAAAGCGCCGATGGGCCTGAAGTATCCCGGTCAGGAAAGCCGAAAGGGTAAAAAGGAGCTGGGCCAAAGACATGATCCGAATGAGGTTGGCCATCAGGTCCAGCTTCTCCGGAGAATAATGGGCCATTAGTCCGGCGACGGGGCGGGCAAAAATGATGAGAAATATCGTCAGGAAAGCGAGAAGCGAACCAATGGTGGTCAGGGCGGCATTGGAGAGATAGCGGGCCTGCTCCTTGCTTCTGCCCAGGTGCTCCTGAAAAACCGGGATAAAGGCGGCCGAGACGGCACCGACGACCAGGAGTTGAAAGATAGTGTCCGGTAGGACAAAGGCGGCGAAGTAAACGTCGAGGTCCCCCTCCAAGCCGCCGAAGAAACGGCTGGCCAGCAGATGGTTCCTGGCAAGTCCCAGTATGGCAGAGGCGAGATAGGAGGCGGAGATGACAAAGGCGGCGGAGAGAATACTCTTGTGTTCGGATTGAAGGAATTTTTTGCCTCGGTTGATAAAGGATTGGACCATAAAAAAATATTTTGGTTAGCGCGAGTTTATTTTATGGTAAAATTACGGCTATGCCAATCATCAAATCCGCAATCAAAAAACTGCGTGCCGATAAAAAGAGACAGCAGGTGAACAAAGCCATCAGGAGCAAGGCAATTAACTTGATCTCCATTTTTCGCAAAGAAAAAAAGTCTGGGGGACTAGCAGCTGTTTTTTCCGCGATCGACCGGGCGGCAAAAAAAAGAGTCTTCCACCCAAAGAAGGCCGACCGCCTGAAGAGCCGCCTGGTTAAACTCTTGGGAAAATAATCGCGTTTAGCCGGACTTCACGATATACTGATTTCGGATGCCTGCCGCGAAGTTAGGAAGGATCAACTTACTCCCGAAGGACTCGTTTGAGTTCTCTGTCTTGGGAAAAATCTTAAAATGGTCACTGACGTCCGGTCGGGTGTTGGTGGTGCTTACCGAGTTTGTGGTGATTCTCGCCTTTGGTTCGCGTTTTTACTTTGACAAAAAGTTGAACGACTTGAACGAGGTGATTGATCAGCAACAGGCGGTGGTGGACAGCTACGCCGATGTCGAGAAAAGAATGCGCGATATCCTGGCGCGTCAAGCGATCGTGGAGAAATATTTGAATAATAACTTGGCCCTTGGTAATGCCATCGGTCTGATAAGCAGAATAACGCCCGCTGACATCAGCTTTAACCAGATTACGATTGATGAAATGGGTTTTTCTCTGGCGGGATCATCCGGATCTGAAGGCGGACTGGCGAGTCTCCTTCTCGGGGTAAATAATATCCCAAACGTTGGGGGGGTAAATGTGGGAGGTATCTATTTTGACCAGAGACAAGGGGTGATAAATTTCAGAATCAACGTTACGATGAATAGAACAAAAACATGAACGCCCCGTGGAGAAACGACAGAATCAAGCAGGTTTATGGACGGCCGGAGATAAAAGCATCCCTTGAGATCATCATGTCAATTTTTGCAGTCACCGGCTTGCTCACGCTGGCGATCAGACCGACTCTAGCGACGGTGGCGACACTACAAAAAAAGATTGAGGACCAGAGCGTAGTTGACAGAAAATTAAATACGAAAATAGCTCAACTGGCCAAGGCAAATACTGACTTGGGGACCTACGCGGACAGAGTCCCCGATTACCTTGCGGCGGTGACAGATACGCATGACGAATCGGGTTTGGCCAAGAGAATAGAGCTCCTGGCTCGGGAAAATAACGTCACGATCAACGGCCTTTCTCTAAACGCGGTGCCCTTGATCGGCGAGCAAATTAATTTATCCGGTAAGGAAGGCGGAGCCGGGGTGCCGGAGACGGAGACTGGAGGAAAAGTTGCTTCATTCGTAGTTAATTTTGATGTTTCCGGAAGTCAAGCAGCCGTATTTGCTTTTCTATCCGAATTGGAAAACACGGACAGGGTCGTCTTGATATCAGTTGTTGATTTCAAAAAGGAGGAGATCAAATCGGTCGGAACCAAGCAAGGGATAAGTAGTCTGCGGGCAATCGGCAAGGCGAATGTATATTACATACTAGGGGAACAGGGCCAATGAAACTAAAAAGAGCAAGAAGTAGTTACGTCCTATTGGTTGGAATGATGAGTCTGATGGTAGTTGGTTCTTGGTTGGCCTACCAAATTTATTCGTCACTGACCAAAACTCAGATCACCCAAAAACAGCAGGCGGCGATTGTGCCGCTTGACGGAACAATTTCTATGACTGACCTGGACAACCTGCGATCAAGAAGGAAGTTTACGGGCGCTGATTTCTCTGCCATAGTATTAAATATAGCCGCCACTCCAGGTGCAACAGATTCCGGGGGTGCTTCTTCCGGACTGACACAATAAAGACTAATGAAAAACAACCTTTTTACCAAAAGAATTCCAACGATATTGGGTCTACTGATACTGATCGGCGGCCTTATCGCCGGAATAGTACTGGTAAGCCAGCAACAAAATCTGGGTATCAGGGCCGGTCCGACCGCGACACCAAAAGATGTCAAGATCAGCAACCGGAGCAATAACGGTTTTACTGTGAGCTGGACGAGCGATGTGGCGGTCACGGGCTATCTAAAGTACTCTGATAATCCAACGAATTTGACATTGCCCGCCGGTGATCAGCGCGACCAGATCGCTGGGAGTACGAACCAGTACACGACTCATTATGTGGATGTGACCGGGCTTTCGGCGGACAAGACCTACTACTTTGAAATAGGTTCCGGGTCACAAACATATAATGACAACAGCAAACCATATCAGATCAGAACCGCACCAACGGCGGCAGCCCCGGCAGAGGACGTCATCAGCGGAAAAATAGTCACCGCCACGGGAACGGCCAGTTCGGGAACGATAGTCTACGCCGAAATTACCGGAGGCGAGACCCTCTCGGCTTTGACCAAAACAGACGGCACCTGGAGAATCGCCCTTTCTAATGTCCGAAATAAAAACGGCGACTATGTAGCCTATGACAAACAACAAGAGACGGTCACCATTTTTGTCCAGGCGGGAATAGCCGGAACAGCCACTGCAATTACCAGCACCGCGAATGCAAACCCGGTACCGGAAATAACACTGGGAAAGACTCACAACTTCGCTACGGGCGAGATATCGCCGGTAATTACCGACCTAACGTCCGGCACGGGTGGAGGGGCGGGATTTGCCACGCTGACAAATCTAAACCAGGCGCCGGAGGCGACTTTTTCGGTAAAACTACTTAACCCGGCTGCCGAAGGCGATAGACTGGCGACGCAAACTCCGGAGTTTTTGGGAACGGCACCGACGGCGACGACAATAAAGCTGACTCTCGACACGACCGGCCAGACGGGACTTTCGACGGCGTCGGCAACCGGAAACTGGTCCTGGTCACCGCCAATAAAACTGTCGTTGGGCAGCCATTCGATTGAGGTTTTCTTCGAGGAGGCAGGGGTGGATCAGAGTTTTAGGCGCGGTTTTACGATCTTATCTGCCGCAGAAGCAGCAGCGGGAGGACTACCCGCCTTTACGGCGACACCATCGGCGACACCGACAGTAACGGCGACACCATCGGCGACACCATCGGCGACACCGACACCGGCCGATTTGGCTCCAGCTGGTGTATTGACTCCGACGTACACATTGCTTATATTGGGTATAGGCCTGTTCGTTTCAGGTATCATTTGGAGACGTAGGATATTAACTGAAATAAACGATTAGTGGTAAACCTGCCACATGAACAACGATACTAACCAACCGAAAGACGACACCGCTGCTCAGGGCCTAGGTTTACCACCGATTCCCGTCGGCGCTCCATCGGCGCCACCCCCCCCTCCGAGTCCGGCCACTCCGGAACCATTGACCGAGACCAGTGCACCGGGTTTGCCTCCGATCGAGTTGAAACCGACTGAGCCAATGTCCGGCGGCCTGCCGCCGATGGAACCAACCACCACCCCAGTGAGCGAACCGCCAAAGATGGGTGGAGAAAAGCCAGAAACAGATAAACCAAAAAAGAAAGTAAGCAAGAAGGTGATGATAACCTCGGCCATCTTGACAGTTTTTGTAGCGGTCTTGGGGGTGCTCGCTTATCAACTGCCCCAGTTCAGAGGAGAGCAGAGAAGCAGGGCCGCGTTGTCTTGCCCCGGGGGAACTTGCCCTGACGGCTGGTCTTACGGCCCGGATCTCAATTCTCCACAAGCAACTTGTGCGATTAGAGCCCAAGAAGCTTGCGCCGGTCACCAAGGTTCGAGTTCGTCGAGTTCGAGTTCTTCGAGTAGTTCATCATCCAGTAGCGGGGGCGGGGCGCCGAACTGTGATGGCAATCTTTCTCACTCATACTGTAAAAATCGGTGTGCACCCGGCCCTTGCGCCGCTCCGGATGGTACCCAGGGAGTTTGTACGGTGATAACCCAGCCTAACCACTGCGGTTGGAACTTCGCCCAGATCTGCTCACCGGGATCGTGTGACAACCAAGGAGGAGGAATCTGGAAGAAGTGTTATGACGGTAGTACGGGTCAGACCCCTGCGGGAACGAGATATAAGTCAGAGTGTTACTCGAGCAGTTTGTGTTCAACGGCCACTTCATGTACTGGCGCGCCAACGGCGACGGCAACAGCCGCGCCAACAGCGACGGTGGCACCGACGGCGACGGTGGCACCTCTACCGGCGTGCTCGACGATTGGTACAGACTGTCAGTCTTACGCAGGAACGGGTCGAACACAATGTGTGAGTAATAGTAGTATCCAGTATTGTAAGGCGGCAAGCACGGGTGGTGTGGAAGCTTGTACCGGAAACACAACTGGTGCCGGGGGCACATGTTCGGCTCCGATGACCGGGTGTGGAACCAGCTTCGATGAGGAGCCGGCGGCAAACTGCGGAATTTCTTCTGTCTGTTGTGTTCCAAAACCCTGCGGAACGGGACTATCCTGTGTCCAGACAGGTGTCACCCAGCCCACTGGTTCCAGTCGGTGTCGAAACGGCTCGACCAATAATTGGTGTTGTCCGAGTGGAAAAACGATTGTGAACGGAGCTTGTGTGACCGGAGTTACGAATGGATGTACTTATAGTAAGCCAAATTGCGTGTCGACATCAGAATCTCTCTGTCTTGGCCATAGCGGTATTTGGTTGGGGAATTTGTCAGGCGTTAGCTGTACGACCTCTTCTGGGACAGCCAAATGCTGTCTGCCTGCAGGCGTCTCGATTACCCCCACCCCGGCTCCAGGAACGGCGGGCACGTGTTCGACCACGAGTGGATACTGCGCCAGCAAAGCCAATGGAACAAAACTCGACAGTGCGGGCAAGCCAACGACATCATCCAGCTACTATTGCATGTGTACTCAGAGATTGAATGGCTCATGTTACTGCGCGCCGGCACCGGGGGTAACAGTTGCTCCGACCTCGGCTCCGACCCCAGTCAGTGGTAGTTGTGCACATGCGAGCCAATCATGTAACTCAACGTCGTGTTGTAGTGGCGAAAACTTATATTGTCAGGGGACAACCGGGAACAGGGTCTGTCAACAGGATGACGGTAGTGGTAGAAACTGCGGAGCCGGTGGGGTCTGTGGCGGAACTCAAGGATTTAGAGGTCACAAATGTTCGAGCCTAACAAGCAAGGGTGATTGTGTTAGTAACGGTCAGACTTTTAATACCTGGCAAGCGGCCAGGGACTATTCGGCATCTGGTGGCTGTGGCCAGGTCGACGAGATCTGTGTTGGCGGCACTCGACCGGGTACGCTTTGTGGAAACTTTGAAATCATAAACACCTCATGTGGCGGGAGCTCGTCCTCAAGTTCGAGTAGTTCGTCAAGTTCGTCTTCGAGTAGTGGCCTAGCGCTCGCCTGCGTGAACACCAGAATATTCATTAACGGCAGTACGACAGTGGCCACCCAGGCGCAGATGAATGCTCTTAAGATCGGTGACACGATCAGGATGGTGGTTGTGGGCAACTCTCCAACCATTACCGGGGGCAAGTTCATCGTCAAGATCAACGGGTCTGATGTTTCTGCAGGTGGCTTCCAGGTGACAACCAACTTAACTCCTATCAGGACGGACAGGGTCCGCGAGTTCTATTATGATTACCCAATCAGTCGGGCAGGTGCGTATGCAATTGGGGGTTATGTCATCTCGGTGGCCCCGACCGCGACGGCAACTTTGTTCCCGACGGCAGTTCCAGGGACGGGGGTTTGTCCGTCGGGATATTCTTGCGCTCCCTCATCTTCGGGTTTTTCCTGCGCCCAAGGCTACCACAGTGACAGCACGACAACTCCTCCCGGAGCCTGCGGAACGTTCCAGGAGTGCTTCACCTGCCTCGCCGACGTGGTCGATATTGGTGGGGGCAGTGATGTCGCGGGAGCGAGTAGCGACAGATCGCCTCTGGATATGCTGAAGGGCGCATTGTTAAATACCTACAAAGGAATCTTTAAGTCACTTAACTAATGAAAGACAAAAGAAAGAAAATACTAGCGATCGTCCTTATTGCCCTAGTTCTCCTGCTGGGAGCGGCGGCGGTATTCGTCACACTTCAGCTACAAAAGGCGGAGGTTCCTACTGCTCCGGTGAGTCAACCCCGAGCGGCAGAGTGGCTAGGTGGAGGAAACTGTAATGTCAGCTTTACGGTCGCGGCAGTCACCCCGGTCTGTAGGGCAACTTGTACCGGTACGGCGACGGTAGGCAACTTCAAGTGTCAGGGTGGAATGTGGAGGAACAAGAACTGTGCGACAACCGACGACAGTGTTTGTGCCTGTCCTTCATCATCCTCGTCAAGTAGTTCAAGTAGTTCGTCGTCCTCATCGGTCTGTAGGGCAACTTGTACCGGTACGGCGACGGTAGGCAACTTCAAGTGTCAGGGTGGAATGTGGAGGAACAAGGACTGTGCGACAACCGACGACAGTGTTTGTGCCTGTCCTTCATCATCCTCGTCAAGTAGTTCAAGTAGTTCGTCGTCCTCATCTTCAAGTTCCTCAGGTTCAGGTGGTGGTGGGTGTACGCCGGTCGCCGGCGGCTGGTCAGACTGGGGAGATTGCAGTGCGGCCTGTGACGGCGGAACTCAATCCAGAAGTTGCAACAGTCCCGCACCTTCCTGTGGCGGCACAAACTGTTCCGGATCAACATCTCAAGCCTGCAACACTGAGGCGTGTTCCACTTGCACTGCCGTTGCCGGCGGCTGGTCAGACTGGGGCACCTGTAGCAAGACCTGTGGTGGTGGAACTCAGACAAGGTTGTGCAACAGTCCCGCACCTTCCTGTGGCGGCACAAACTGTTCCGGATCAACATCTCAAGCCTGCAACACTGAGGCGTGCGCGATGGTGACTGCCGGACCGACTGCTGCTGCACTACCGGAAACCGGTATCTTCAACCTGCCGGGAGCGATGGCGTTTGGAGGGGGTCTACTGCTTGTCATCCTCGGCATTCTCTTTGCTCTATAGTTAGTGGTATTGAAACAAAAACAAACCTTAATTCAGCTACTGGCTTTGTGCGTATTGGGTTTTGTGATATTTTTGTACCAGCTTGGATATCCGGCACAGCTAATTTTTGACGAGACCTATCACATTCCGGCAGCTCAAAAATACTTGAATGGTGTCTTTTTTCAGGAAAACCATCCGCCGCTGGGAAAGCTACTTATCGCTTTGGGAGAGAAGATTTGGCAGAGAAACAAATTGACCAATCAGTTTGTTCTGATGGAGAAAGTAAAAGGAGATATTCCCCAGGTTGATTTTTTTGGGTATAGGTTTTTTCCAGCTTTATTCGGACTGCTTTCGATAATCGTTTTGTTTTTTATCTTTCGTTTAATCATCCCCGATCAACTGGTGGCCTTTGTTTTCAGTTTGATGGCATTATTTGATAATGCCTTGATTGTCCAGGCAAGGTCAGCAATGCTTGACAGTTTCTTGATTTTTTTTCTTCTTCTGACTACCTACTTATCTCTAAAAGCAACACAGGCACCAAGGCTCTCTCGCAAACAACTCTTATTACTGGGATTTGCTAGCGCGGGGGCAGTGTTGGTAAAACACACCGGCTGGATTGTTCTGGTGATTTTGTTACCTGTGATTTTACGAGTGATTAGAGACAGAAAAACAGATGGCTACCGTTGTTTTATTTTTTTTATCTTTGCTTTTTCCCTGACTTATGTATTAGTTTGGAAGATCCATTATTCTTTGGGGAAAGTTACTCCGGAGATAAATTCCGGAATTAGCCAAGAACTCATGGCGTGGAAAGGAGGTGGTAGGCGGATCGATCCCATCAAGCTGACATACCTGCAAATAAGAGATGCATGGGCTTTTAGTAGCCAGTACAACCGTGGCGTGCCGGACTTGGATCTTTGTAAGCCGGATGAGGTGGGCAGCCCATGGTACTACTGGCCGTTCGGGGGAAGAGGTATCAGCTACCGCTGGGAAACTTCTGGAGATTGGTACCGGCATTTGTTTCTGATCGGAAATCCACTGGTTTGGTTGATATCGCTTTCTGGGGTTTTGTTACCAATGGCTTGGATAGTGGGAGGCTGGTTTTTTGGAATAAAAGTCAGATCAAAATCAAGCCGGCTTATTCCTTATTTCGCGCTAATTTACATTAGTTACATGATGCCTTTTCTATTGATTCGCCGAGTGATGTACCTCTACCACTACTTGCCGGCGATGGTTTTCGGATTAATACTATTCTCGCTCACCCTCCTCGAGTCCAGAAGGATTGGAAAAATCGGGTTTACTGAAAAAAACCGAAGATATATTGCTTTGGCGTTGATAGGTTTGGTTTTCTTTAGTTTTATTATTTATGCTCCACTGACATATTATCTTCCGGTTTCGAAAGAATATATGAAGAGAATCAATATTTTACCGATTTGGAATACAGACTTCCAGCAGAGAAACTAATACAATAAGGTTTATGAAGATCGCGATTGTTGGTGGTGGTTTTACGGGCCTGGCCGCAGGAATTGATTTGGTGGATGCCGGAAACGAAGTGACGATCTTTGAGTCAGAGAAAAAGCTGGGTGGCTTGGGGATTGGTTTTCGCGACCCGGACTGGGACTGGAGTTTGGAGCGATACTACCACCACATCTTTGCCAACGACAGGGCAGCGATCAAAATGGCAACGAAGGTAGGTTTGCCGCCCTTCTTTACGGTCCCAAGAACGAATTCACTGATCGGGGGCATCGAAAAACAACTGGACTCCCCCCTGTCGCTTCTGGCTTTTTCGGACATCTCACTTCTGTCGCGGCTACACATGGGGGCCGGACTCCTACTGATGAAATTGATCCCCAACGGCGTTTTTCTTGAAGGTTCGTCGGTGGTTGATGCCCTCCCGTTGTGGGTTGGCAAGGAGGGATATGAGAAGATCTGGAAACCTTTGTTGACTGCCAAGTTCGGGCCTTACCTGCCGGTGGTCAATTTGGCTTGGTTTTGGGCGAGAGTTTACAAGAGAACACAGGCTTTGGGATATTTTGAGGGTGGGTACCAGGCGCTGGCGGACAAGATGGAAGAGTACATTAAAAGCCGTGGGGGGGAAATAAAACTCGGAACAAAAGTTGCCGCCGTCAAACAAGACAGGGGTGGAGGGTGGAGGGTAAATGACGAAAAATTTGGCCACCTCCTGATTACAACCCCGGCACCATTGGTAGATAAATTGCTTGGGACCGGCAAGGTAAGCTGGCCAAAGATAAATTACCTTTGGGCCCAGACGCTGATCTTGGAACTGGAACAAAGTCTAATGAATGGTTACTGGTTGAATATTCTGGACAAAGACTTTCCCTTCATGGTCGTAGTAGAGCACACCAATTTTGTCGATAAAAAACATTATGGCGATAAGACGATCGTCTATTTGGGTAACTACCTGCCCGGTGATGATAAAAGATTGAAAATGACCGGTGACCAGCTGATGAGTCTATACCTGCCTTTCCTGACGAAGATCAATCCCGCTTTTAATAAAAAGTGGATCAAAAAAAGCTGGAGTTTTGATGCACCATTCACCCAACCGGTTTTTCCGACCAATTACAGTAAGCAAATTCCGCCAATGAAAACGGACCTGCCGGGCTTGGTCGTGGCCAACATGAGCATGGTATACCCTTGGGACCGGGGCACAAATTACGCAATTGAGTCGGGACAGAAGGCGGCTTCTTTTTTGAAAAATGGCTAGAGACATATTGGTCCTGACTCTGGTTTATCTGATTTCCTGGGGATTACAACTCCTGGCCTGGCCGTGGTTGTTTTACCTGAACAAGAAGCTGGCTGATTACGGCTGGGCAACAGGAAGGACCCTGATCAGTCTAGTAGTAGCGCTTTCTGTTTGGACCGTGGCTCACTTCAAAATACCGGCGAATACCGATCTGGGGGTGACCTTGGCGCTGGTAGCCCTTATTATCTTGACGTGGAAAGCCCGAAAAAGGGAAATTGCACCGGCTTTTGCTAGTCTTTCCAAGATCTGGTGGTTGGTGCTAGCTGAGGAGTTCTTGTACCTGTCGGGGTTTTTCGCCTACGCCTTGGTCCGGGGATATCAACCGGATATTTTGGGTTTGGAAAAGTTTATGGACTTCGGATTCATCAAGAGCTACCTGGTTTCACCTGTCTTGCCGGCACCAGATATGTGGTGGGCGGGCAGTACGATCAACTATTATTCATTCGGACATTTCTGGGCTGGTATTCTCATTAGAATCTTTGGGGTATCCGCCGAGGTCGGCTACAACCTGGTATTGGCCTTTATTATGACGACGGGCCTGTCTTTGTCATTTTCTATCGTGGTGAACTTACTCGGAGAAAACAAATTGCGCAAGACTTCGGTAGTTGTTTCCGGTTTGATGGGGAGTTTGTTGGTGGTGATTGGCGGAAATAGTCACGCTCTTTGGTCGCTACTATCCAAGAAACTTTCCCTGGAAGGCTACTGGTATGCGGACGCGACCCGGTTTATACACAACACCATCCACGAATTTCCCGCCTATAGCTTCGTTGTGAGCGACCTACACGGACATGTGTTGGGGTTTCCGGTCGTATTGGTTTTCCTGCTTCTTTTCGTTGGCTGGACGAGACAAACCCCCCAAGAAGAAGGGCCGCGGGTTTTCTATGAAATTGCTTTGGGTTTGTTGCTTGGGGCGATGGCGATGACGAATACCTGGGACGCCGCCATTTATGGCCTCCTGCTAACTATTTACGGCGGTATTATCCTGGTTTCTGATGGTGACAGTTTGCCCGGATTGGTCATCTCGGCGACGAGAATTGGCGTATCTGCTTTGGCGGCGGCATTTTTCTGGCTAGTTGATTTCAAATCCATCAGCAATGGTGTGGCGGCGGTAACAGAACGCTCCCCCATCTGGCAACTCCTGGTTTTGTGGGGAACGCACCTCTCAGTCACAGTCGTGACAATGACCGTCGCCATAAGGAAACAGAAGAAAAACCTGCTGGTTGTGGCGATTGGACTTTGTGCGGTTGCACTTATCCTGATCCCGGAATTCATTTTTGTCCGGGACATTTACCCGAACCACCCGAGGGCAAATACGATGTTCAAGCTGACCTACCAGGCGTTCATTATGATGGGGCTATTGTTTGGCTTCCTATTTATGCAGGTGAGGGCCTGGGTGCGGATAATATTGCTGCCCACTTTTTTTGGTCTCTTAGTCTTCCCGTTCGTCGCCTTTCCAAATTACTACAACGGATTCAAACAATATCGCGGTCTGGATGGATTCGGCTTTGTCAAAGAGCGTTTTCCAAGTGACCTGGCATTAATCAAGTTCTTGGAAGAACACCGGAACGGAAAGAACATGGTTGAGGCGGTGGGCGATAGCTACTCGGAGCTTGACTTTATTTCTGCTTTTAGCGGAGTTCCCACGGTGGTGGGCTGGCGTGTTCACGAATGGCTTTGGCGCGGGGGCTATGACCTGGTGGGGCAAAGAGATGAGGAGGTAAGAAAGTTCTACGAAGAGGGTGACAACACCGAAGCGAAGGAGTGGTTGCTTAAATACAATGTGGGCTGGATCGTGGTTACCAGCCGGGAGAGGGAAAAATATAAACAGCTTAATGAAAAGAAAATTATGTCCCTGGGTCGTATAGCCTGGGCCGAAGGGAACAGTTATTTGGTGAAAGTCGACTAGGGGTTATTTGTTTTCGAGCTTGTTTGTAAGATACTGCTGTAATGCCGGCCAGTTGTTGTCTTTGGCGATCAGGACCCACTGATTGAGGTAGGTACTGGTGGCGGGAGGATTTTCAAGGATGGCGACACCGTTTTCATCCGGGGTGTAGGAAAGGACGATTTTTTTGATTGACTGGCGGTATGAGTCGAAGGCCAAACGGACAAGCGAGGGGTAGACCTTCTCATCAATATTGGTGTCGAGGTGATCCCTGCTTATTTTGTAGAAAGTGACAAGTTTGTTGCGATTGACGATAAAACCAGGGGCGAGAAGCTTTTGTTTGAGAGCGGCGACAACTTGTTGCTGGCGACGGTCGCGGGCAATGTCCGTACCCTCGTCCCCCTCGGCGCGACGGGAACGAACAAACTTCAAGGCGGTGGTACCATCCATATGGTTTGCGCCCGCGGCAAAGGTAAGAGTTTCGTAACGGCTGGTGATGGGCAAAGAGTTTTCCCTACCCTCGATGGGAAACTGATTATCGGTAAAACCGGTAGCCACATTTATATCGACACCGTCAACCAAGTCGATCGCGTCGCGGAAGAGGGAAAAGTCGATAACGGCGGTGTGGTGAATCGGCAGACCGAGGGTTTCAAGGATGGCGCTTTGGGCCAGCTTGATACCACCACCGTTGGGCTCTCTGAAATTGCCATAGTGATAGACCGAATTGATTTTTGTTTTCAGAGAGCTCACCCAAAGATCGCGGGGGATCGAGACGAGGGTGAGATTTTTGTTGGCGTACGAATATGAGGCAATGATCATGGTATCGGTCAGATCGGGAGAATCGCTTCCCTCGCCCCGGACCCCAAGAACGAGGAAGTTGGTTCGGCCGTTGGTGCTTTCGAGGACGCTTTGGGGACTTTTCAAAAAAGTAAAGAGGTTCACTTGGCCCAGACCCGCTTGCCTAACGACATCTTTTGCCTTCAGGCCAACGAAGGTCAGGACGAAAACGAGAACGGCGACAATGATCAGACCGAGATGGTGGAGCAAAAAGCTGGTGAGGCCAAAAAGAGATCGGCGAAGTCTAATTAATTTCGAATTCATATGAAAGCGTGCATCAGTTTAACAAAAGAGGGCACCGAAAGACTATCGGTACCAACCAAAACACCGTCAATATGTTGTTTGTCGAGGAAGAGGGCAATATTTTCCTCCGTGACGGACCCACCATAGAGAATGGGGCAGACGCTCTCGGTGAGAAAGGAAATTTTGCTGGCCACTATTTCGACGGAGGCGGCATCGGCGGCCTTACCGGTGCCTATAGCCGCAAGCGGTTCGTAGACAAAGATACAGCTTTGGAGAGGAAGCTGTAGGTCGAGAAGCTCCTTGATCTGCTCGTCCAGGTAGGGGGTGTCGAGGCAGACGATTGGGACGAGAGAGTTCTCAAGCAGAAGCTTGGCTTTCTGTCCAACGGTTTTGCTAGACTCGCCAAATTCCCGCCGTCTTTCGCTGTGGCCGATGAGGCAATGACCGGTAAGCTCGGAGAGCATTTGGGCGGTGATCTCGCCGGTGTGTTTGCCCTCAGGGAAAGGGCTGACGTCCTGGGCGGCGATCTCTATGGGGAGGTGAAGACCTCCGATCAGCCTATTGGCTTCGGCGAGGTTGGTGAAAGGAGCACAAACGATCATCTTGATATTGGTTCTTGGCTTGGAATAGGTCTTGGCGAATTCCTCCAACCAAAGAGTGGTCTGGGTGATGGTGTTGAAGCTCTTCCAGTTGCCGATGAGATAGCGCATAATTCTTTAGATTCATTATATATGGATATCTTTGAGAATGAACTAAACCGGGAGCAGAGGTCGGCGGTGATCCACGAAGGGTCGCCACTACTGGTACTGGCCGGGGCGGGTAGTGGCAAGACAAAGGTACTGATCTACCGGACGATTTACTTGGTAAACAAGCTCTTGGTCAGACCGGGGGAGATCGTCTTGCTCACTTTCACGAACAAGGCGGCCGAGGAGATGAAACAGCGGGTGGCCAAGTTTGGAAATATGGAGGGGCATCTTGGCTTTGCCGGAACATTCCACACTTTTTGCGCCCGATTATTACGGATATATGGGGAACAGATTGGTCTGTCACCCAATTTTGTCATTTACGACACCGACGATTCGGAGTCGGCGCTGAAAATGGCGGTCAAACAACTTTCGCTTGACCCAAAAAGCAACAAACCGGGGATGTTTTTGCACCTCATTAGCCGATTGAAGAATGACCTGGCAACCAAGGAGGATCTGGCGGCATCGGCTGCAGATGAGTTTTATCGGAAACTCCTGTCGGTCTGGCGAGTCTATGATGAGATTCTATCGAAAGCCAACGCGGTAGACTTTGACGACTTGCTCGTCAAAACGGTGAAGCTACTGTCTCTACCATTGATGCAGGAAAAGATGGCACACCGATACAACTTCGTTCTGGTGGATGAGTATCAGGATACGAACAAGGCCCAGTTCCAACTAACCAAACTACTGGCGACCAACCCAAATGGCTTGATGGTGGTCGGCGATGCCTCCCAGGCTATCTATTCCTTCCGGGGGGCGGACTTCCGCAATTTGACACTGCTTGCTTCCGAGTATCCGACTTTGACAACGATCAGGTTGCCAAGAAACTACCGGAGTACACAGACGATTCTTGACGCCGCTTATCATGTGATCGCGAACAATGTAAATCATCCCGTCTTGAAACTTGAGGCGGAAAAGGCGTTGGGCGAAAAGATAGAAATGGTTGAAGCCATCGATGAAAGAGAAGAGGCAGTGTATGTAGTGAAGACGGCAGAGCGGTTATCACAAAAGAGTGAGACACTGGGGGTGCTTTACCGAACCAATGCCCAGTCGCGCGCCATCGAAGAGGCGCTGATCAAACGAAGAATCGACTACAAACTGGTTGGGGGCACTCGCTTCTATGACCGGGCGGAGATCAAAGACCTGCTTGCCTATTTGCGAGTGATATTTAATCAAGAGGATGCCGTCGGGTGGGAGAGGATCGAGAAACTCGGCAAAAGAAACCGGACAAAGTTTGAGGGGTGGCTGGCCGGGAGCCGGGAGGTACTGATCGGTAAATCACCGCGGGAACTGCTAGAAGATATCATTGAAGAAACCGGATACATGGGCAGGTTCGACGACCGGGATGAGGAAGATGTGGCCCGAGTGGAGAACATCAAGGAGTTGTTGGCGGTTTCGGGCGAGTTTTCAAAGTTAACCGAGTTTTTGGAAAGCGTGGCTTTGATCCAAAGCGATGAACTGGCTGAGCGGAAATCAGGAAATGTAAGTGTGACCATGATGACGATTCACGCGGCGAAGGGCCTCGAGTTTGACGAGGTGGTGATCGTGGGTCTGGAGGAGGGGCTGCTGCCCCACTCGAGAAGCCTATTACAAAAGGAGGACGTCGAGGAAGAAAGACGGTTAATGTATGTAGCCATGACGCGGGCCAGGAGCCGGCTGCATCTGACATTGACCCATAGCCGCTTGATGTATGGGGGAAGACAGGCAACTTCGCCATCGCGGTTTCTGTCCGAAATTCCCCAGGAACTTGTCAGGATCGCCCAAAAAAGATATGAAGAACGGGAGGTCGGCCGAACGGTCGAGAGAAAGAAGGACGTGGATTATGACGGAAGAAAAATCATCTCCGACTGGGAGACGGAGGGGGTCATGGTCGGAAGACCGGACCGAGTGCGGGTGGAGGAAGAGACGAAGGCTGACTTTGATGAGATCGACGCCTGGTAACTACCAGGCGATCTCAGTTCGCCCGCTGGCTTTCAGGTAATTGTTGGCTTGACTGAAAGGGCGGCTACCGAAGAAACCATTGAAGGCCGAGAGGGGCGAAGGGTGAGCCGATTTGAGAACCAAGTGTCTGCCGGCATCAACAAAGGCGCCCTTTCGTTGGGCGTAGTTGCCCCAGAGAATAAAAACGAGGTGCTCTCTCGTCTCGGCGAGACGATGGATAATGGCATCAGTAAAGAGTTCCCAGCCTTTATTTTGATGAGAGCCGGCTTGGTGCGCCCGGACAGTGAGTGTGGCATTCAGGAGGAGGACGCCCTGCTTGGCCCAGTGTTCAAGATTTCCCGAGCGCGACGCCTGCCTGCCGGCAGGCAGGTCTTTGCCCAGATCGGTCCTTATCTCTTTGTAGATATTGACCAGTGAGGGGGGCAGGGGGACGCCATCGGGAACAGAGAAGGAAAGACCATGAGCCTGGCTGGGACCGTGGTAGGGGTCTTGGCCGAGGATGACGACCTTAACCTTGTCAACCGGAACAGAGTCGAGAGCATTGAAAATAAATTTGGGAGGAGGAAAGACGGTGCAGTTTTTGTATTCCTCTTTGACAAATTTGGTCAGTTCCTCAAAATACGGCTTCTCAAATTCGTCTTTAAGCAATTCCTTCCAGGATCTTTCGAGACGGACTTCCATAAGGTATATTTTAATTATGTGGAATATATTAGCAAGCGAGGAAAGAATTGCCAAAACGATTAAGGCCTTGACCGAGAACGGGATTGTGGCAGAGGCGGTGAATACTGGAGAAGAAGCGAAAAAGAGACTTTTGGAAATTATTCCCGCCGGAGTGGCGGTGATGAACATGTCCTCGACAACCTTGGACCAAATCGGGATAACCAAAGAGATCGTGGAGGGTAATAAATACGTGGCAGTGAAGAAGAAACTGATGACCATGGATCGGGAGAAGGACAGCCGACGGATGCAGGAAATGGGGGCGGCACCGGAATACGCCATTGGCAGTGTCCATGCGGTGACTGAGGCAGGCCAACTAGTGGTGGCTTCAAATTCGGGGAGCCAAATTCCCGCTTATGCTTATGGCGCCGAGAAGGTTATCTGGGTCGTGGGGACACAAAAAATCGTAGCGAATCTCGATGACGCGATGAAAAGAATTTATGAATATACGCTAGATCTGGAGAGCGAGAGAGTCAGGAAAGCGAACATGATGCCGAAGAGCAATGTCAGTAAAATGCTGATCATCAACAAGGAGGTGCGGCCGGACCGTTTATTTCTGATCTTCGTCAGGGAAGTCCTGGGTTTTTAGCTGTGGCGAGGGGGCGGGATTCGAACCCAATTTATTCGGTGAGTTTATCTAGGTAAATTATTGTCCCCCCCAAGCTTTTTACAAGATCATGCTCCCAGGTTGCTCCATATGAATCTTGCCAACCGGGAATGAAGTACCAAACATCAATAAGACCGCTCCTAAAAAGTGTTCCGTAGAATGTTTCAAGTAAGTGGTCACGGGTTGGGTCGTAATATGGGGTGGCTTTGATTCTTTGCATCGGTGCCTCATAAGGCATTTGGTCAAAGATATTTCCTCCTTGACTTTGTAGCTTGTTGATCCATCGTCTAAAATGAGCGATGTTCTCTTCCATATTACCCATCCCACCACTAGTAACTGGACCGCAAACAATACCCACTGGTGCTGCTGGTAGTTGCGCAATTTCGTATAAGGCAATTTCCAGTAAATCTTCAAAGGTTTCTGAAACGGCAAGCCGGGCTTCAATTGAAGAAAGATCAATGTTTTCTTTCTGGGTCATGTGGGGGGATAATACACCAGAGGTTTTGTTTTTTCAATGGTTTGGCGGAGAGGGCGGGATTCGAACCCGCGATACCCTTTCGGATATGGCAGTTTAGTAAACTGCTGTCGTAGACCACTTGACTACCTCTCCAAAACGAGGTTATTTTATCATTTTCTGGTGTCGTTCTGAGCTTGATTTGAAAATTATGTTCGGGTTTTGTTAGTATTAAGGTGAGTATGGACAATAGGTTTGGCGGATTAGATGGTAGAAGGAAGGGAGGAGTTGTTTCCCAATTGAGACGGAAATTGAATCCGCAACTATACAAAGAACGCGGATGTAATATTGCGATAGAATCCCTGAGGCCAAAGAACTCCAACAAATTAGCAGAGATCGTAGGAGTTATTCTCGGCGACGGAGGAATGACTTATAACCAATTGCGGATAACCCTTAATTCAGAAAAAGACTTTGACTATGCTATTTATGTCGGTAATGTTTTGGGCAAATTATTCGGAGTTAGAGTGGGTAAATTCAAAAGAAAAGATTCAAAATGTATCGTGTTATATATTTCAGGAGTAAATATTATTAAATGCCTGTGCAACTCAGGCCTTAGCCTTGGTAATAAGGTTAAACTTCAGGTTGGTGTCCCAGAGTGGATATCAAAAAACCTGACCTATTCGAGGTGGTGTTTGCGAGGATTGATGGATACCGATGGAGGAGTGTTTCTAGATAAATACACCGTTAATGGTAAGCAATATTGTTATAAGAAAGTCTGCTTTACAAACAAATCGATGCCGCTTATAGATTTTGTTTATAAAACTTTGATCAAGTTTGGGTTCCACCCTCAAACCTACAGTGACAACAAAGTGTGGCTTTATTCGTATAAGGAAGTTGATAGATATCTGCTTGAAATTGGGAGTTCAAACCAAAGACTGAATAAATTCAAAAGCAAATAGGAAGGTTGCCTGTTAGAATTGAGGCTAATGATCAAAGAGGTTCGCTTCCGGGAGAGAAGAAGTTTCGACAAATTGGCGGCCCACCCACTCCAGTCCTGGGCGTGGGGGGAGTTTCGCGAGAAGACCGGAGTGGCGGTGATCCGCCTGGGGAGATACCAAAAAAGCAGACTGGTGGAAACCGCCCAGGTAACAATTCATCCTATCCCTCACCTCCCCTTCTCGATCGGCTACTGGCCCAAGGGGGTGGTGCCGAGTAAGGTAATGGTCGAGGCGGTAAAGAAGGAGCTGCAAAAAAGAAGAGCGATCATGGTAAAGCTGGAACCGAATGAAATAAAGAATCAGGAAACCCAGGAGGCAATCAAGAAGTTCGGGGGCAGAACCGGATTGATTGGTGGGAGATCGTTATTTACCCGCTGGTCATTTTGGCTGGACCTGACCAAGAGTGAGGCCGAACTTCTATCCGGGATGAAACAGAAGACCAGATACAACACCCGTTTGGCGGAAAAGAAGAAGGTGGTAATTACGGAGGATAACAGCCCTGAGGCATTTGAAGAATACTGGAAACTGACCGAAGAGACGACCAAGAGACAAGGGTTTTATGCCCACACCAAGAAATATCACCAACTGATGTTTAATACCCTTCAGCCGATGGGAATAGCCCATCTTTTTGTCGCCAAACATGAGGAAAGGACGCTGGCTACCTGGATCATCTTTGTTCTGAACGGGATAATGTACTACCCTTATGGCGCGTCGACGCGGGACGACCGGAATGTCTTTGGCAGTAATCTGCTGATGTGGGAGGTGATCAAATTCGGCAAGAGAAATGGCTGTGGGTTGTTTGATATGTGGGGCTCACCGGGACCGTCGCCTCGACCTTCGGACCCGTGGGCTGGATTTCACCGTTTCAAAGAAGGATATGGAGCAAAACTGGTGGAGTTCGTCGGGACTTATGACTTGGTGATTAATCCCCTGCTTTACTGGCCTTACCGGGCTGGCGAAGAAGTAAGATGGGTACTCTTGCGGTTACTACGAAAAATCAGCTAATGATAGATCTGCGCCAGACGAAAGAATGGGGAGATTGGCTCGCCGCGACCGGATGGGTGGTTGATAAGGTAAAAACAATGGACGGGAGTGATCTGCAAATCTTTATCCGGCCGATGCCGTTTTTGCCGATCGCTTTTTTTAAGCTCCAACGTTTCAATCGCGAAATCGACTGGCAGGACTTGGCGGAAACAAAAAGGAAGCATCACGTGCTCTGGTCGGTGATGGAGCCGGCCAACGAAAAGCCAATTCCTGACATTACAAAACACGGTTACCGACTGACCCGCGACCCATATCTGCCAACGAAAACGAGAGTCCTGGATCTAACCAAAAGCGAGAAGGCCCTGCTAATCGGGATGAGTGAGAACTTCAGACGGGTGATCAAAAAGGGAATGATGGCGAAGGTGGTTAAGATAAGCGCGGATCGGTTTTATGAGGGCTGGAAAAGATGGGCGAGGTCATATATTTTGCCGAGGGGGCAGTTTGATAGTTTGGTGGGGGCGTTTTCGTCAAAGGTCGAGTTTTGGGCAATGGAAAAAGACGGGCAGCCGCTTTCGGCGGTCATGCTTTTGTTCACCCCGGACACTTGCTTCTATTACCAGACCTGGACAAGCAAGATGGGCCGGAAAAGTTCCGAGCATGTGATTCTGACCTGGAAGACGATGAGGAGGGCAAAAAAACTGAAAAAGAAATACTACAACTTCGAGGGAATACAGGACAGACGCTTCCCGATTCCCAAATGGGACGGTTTCACGGAATTCAAACGCCGTTTCGGGGGGCAGGAGCTTTCCTATCCGGGTTCATTTCTGAAGTGGTTCTAAGCAGGACTAACACATATCAGCGATGATAGGAACGACCTCGATGCACGGGGTTCCCCAACTGTGATTTTTGAGAATGAACTCATGAATATCCGTGAGATTTTTTTTAACTGTTTTCAAGGTGATCAAGACAACGTCTTCACCCCGAACTCCGTCCGGGTCGGTATACATTAGGTGGACGTGGTCGTGAATCTTGGCGGTACCGCAAAGCTCTTTTTTGAGAAGTTCGCCGCATAGTTTGATCGCCTCGTCCCGACTAGGGCAGGGGATGTTTACGAATATTGGGTCGACGCCGTTTAGTTGTTTGCCCATGGAGATATTTTAGCTCGTTTTACCCGCTTTGTGAAATGCCGTTGGGCCAACAGTGGTGAAGAAAGTCGCAACGGGCACAGATGTTAGTGTCAGTGGTGCGCTCAAAGTTCATTGATCTGATCTCTTTCACTGAATCTTTGATGGTTTGCTTCAGTTCGTCTACTTGCCCGGGGGTGATGACGAACTTTTCGCGGTGGAAAACCCCATCTTTGTCCGGCTCGATGAATTCAAGAACCGTCTCGCCCACCCGATAGCCGAATGGTTTGTCCAGATCAGCCAGCAGGTTGTAGAAAATGAGTTGGCGTTTGTAATTGCCGTCGGGACCAGCGCCTTCTTTTTCCAAAACTCCCCGAGTCTTGGGGGCACCGGTTTTGTAGTCAACGAAGCGAACCGTTTTGTCGCTTTTGCTGATGAGATCGACCCGGTCGGACTTGCCCGAAAGGGCGATGTCATCGAGGAAGATGGGGGTGGTATGGCCAAAGTTTTTCTCGGTGAAAAGGACGGGCGCGAATTCATTGCGGTAGTGGTCGTAATAGGCAGAAAGGATTTTCTTGCCGTGGATGAGGCGGTCTTTCATCTCGCTCTCGGAGAGGACTTCACGCTTTAGGGCTTTTTCAAAATCGGAAAGAAAAACTTTTTTCGGCGTGGGTTTGCCGGTTTTGTTCAACTGACGATACAAATTCTCGAGAGCATAATGGACGGCGGTACCGAAGCACATTGCAGGCGCCTTCGCCCGCGGAATTCGATAGAGATTGTCGAGCTTGAATTTGTAATGACACTGTAGGTAGGTATTCAAGGCAGTCGGAGAAAGTTTGAAATTGGCAATTAGCTCAGACAGATATTCTGCCTCGCCGTCGTGAACCGTCGGAGAAACATGAGTCAGGAGATCGGCCAGGACCTGGGGGGCGTTTTTCTCGTACTCTTCAGTTTTGATTTCTTTGAGGTGTTCTTTTGGCAGGTCAGAGAGAAACATGGCCGGGAAGGTCATTTTGGCAGAATGGGAATAGTTGGTCGCACCGGAGAGATAAACCTCCTGCTTCGCCCGGGTGAGGGCGACGTAAAAGAGGCGGCGCTCATCGGCATTTTTGTCCTCGCGGGAAAGGTCGGAGGAAAGAATTCCGGTTGGCAGTTTGATCATTTGGCGATTGGTTTTGTTGCCCCAGTGGGTGTCAGCGAAACGATAGACATAGACAATAAGCCACTCGAGTCCTTTCGCCTTGTGGGCGGTCGTGAGGGTAACCGCCGCCTTGTCAGAAACCAGAACCGACTCGGGCAGTTTGACCCCATGTTGCTGCATCAAATCGAGATTTTTCACATATCCAAAAAGATCCAAGGAAGGATTGGCGTCAAGTTGTTTTTTGACGTCCTCATAGAGAGTGCCGAAACGATTCAGTTCAGTGATTGGTTGGGGCAATTTCAGAATGTAGTCCATCAGACCTGATTCGACAAAGATCTTTTGAAAACTTTCCGAGAGAGTCAGAGAGGTTGCCTTTTTGCTCCAGGAAACAAAGAGACTAAAGGCCGTCTTGGTTTTTGAGTCGAGAGCTGGGTCGTCCTCTTGGAGCAGATCAATAAGGGAAACCCGTTGGGCATGCGCACGGCGAGACAGCTTGAGAATAGCTACTGGGTCGAGGTCAAAGTAAGGATAATTAAAAACGGTAAAGAGCTCGAGATCGTCGATGCGACCGGGAAGACTGGTCACGACACGAATGGTCTTCAGAAACTGGCTGATAAGAGGCGTGGTGAGGATGTTGGTACCGCCCTCGAGACGGTAGGGAATGCCTTTTTGTTTAAAGAGATCAACAAGATGGTCAAGGTCCCGATTTTCTTTGACGATGACGGCGATGTCTGAAGGCGAGGCGCCCGCTTCGATCTTCTCTTTGATGGAGCGGGCCAGGAATTCATCTTCAAAAACCGAGGAGTTAAATTTGGCAACTTTCACAGGCTGAGACAGATGGGAGACGTTGTGCTTCAGGGGGGAATCGACAACTAAAGCGGCGGCGGAAGAAAGGATGAGCTTGGTGGAACGATAGTTTTGATCAAGGCTAATTTTGGCGGTTTTCGGGAAAGTTTTTTCAAATTGATGGGTGTTTTCTTGACTTGCTCCCTGAAAACGAAAGATGGATTGATTCGGGTCACCGACGACGAAGAGATTGGCTTTCTCGCCCCAGAAACTGGCGAGAGCAAAGATCAGACGGTTCTGGGCGGAGTTGGTGTCCTGATATTCATCCACCAAAATATATTGATACTTTTCCTGGTAGGTTAAGAGAAATTCTTCGTCCGCTTCAAAGGCTTCGACGACCCAATTGATCATATCCTCATAATCGAAACGGCCGAGAACCTCCAGTTCTGCTTGGTACTTTTTGTAAATGGCGAGGAGATCGATATTCTTGCTGACCAACTTTTCTTTTTCGGCAAATGCGGTCTTTCCCAGGCTGTCTTTTTCGACTTCGAAGTCTTCGGAAAGAGCGCGAACCAGTTTGGCGAATTTTTTGACAGTAATCCCCTCGCGTTTGAGATCAGAGAGGCAACCAATGATATCTCTAAGATAAAGGGTGGGGTTGTTGAGTGGCTTCAGAAGCAGGAACGACCCGTCTTCGAGTAGGCCGGTAACGATCTCAATTTTTTCCAGATCGGTCGCGGCGACCATCCCGGCCGGGCGACTAAAACGTTCCGGGTTTTCAGCGATGATGTCATTACAGAAGGAGTGGAAGGTGGTGACCCGAACATGGTAGCCGTCTTGGCCGATGAGACTGATCAAGCGCTGTCTCATTTCTTTGGTAGCGGCTTCGGTAAAAGTCAGGGCAAGGATGGCGCCCGGGTCGGTATCGGTTTTGGCAAGGACATTCCCGATCCGGACACTTAGGATCTGGGTCTTCCCCGTCCCCGGCCCCGCCATGACCACGACCGGACCGTCGATGGTATCGACCGCTTTTTTCTGGTTTTCGTTTAGGGAAGAGTAGGCCCGCCCAAACTGCTTCGCAGATTGTGGCGGGCGGGCCTTTTGAAATGGTGTCGCCGGCATGAGCTAGTATAAGCTACTTCGCCTTTTCGCACTCAACGCGAACCCAGCGCCAGAGGCTGGTGTCGAGTCCAAGTTCTTCAAGAATGGCGAGAGTAAGATAACGATGGCGACCGAGGATTCCCCCGGTTTTTTCGTTGACGACAATAGGGTCGGTCTCTGGAAAAATAAACTCATAGGAGAGTCGACTAGCGAGAACAAAACCGAGTCCGTAAAGATACTCTGCCAGGGCTTTCCCATCCCGACCACGGAGGTCACCTAATCCCTCGTAATTTGCTCTCACCAGGTTGCTGACTCGGTCTGAAAAAGCCGCGAATTCCGGATAGCCGGCAGGTCTGTCTGGAAATTGTTTACCCTTAATTATCTGCCAAGTGATATCGCCGTAAAGAATTCCCCACTGGGGCTTATCAAAGTCAATTCCAAGCAAGGCGAAGACGGCTTTTAGTTGGGCACGCCTTTGTTTGGTAATATCAGGATCGGCGCCCGGGCCGGCTTCTATCAGCCAGGCAAGAAGACAGGCAATCTCTTCGATGATTTCGGCATGTAGTTCGGGGGTCAGTAAACTTTCAGCCTCCTGGGTATCTCTTGTTCTTTCACGAGCTTGTTCGAACCTACAGCCACACTCCATGCACATGAGGCGTATTATAGGGCAAGGTTAGTCTGCGGGCAAGCCCGCCGCGCCTTTGTCGAGATTTTTGGTGGAGCTGATCTTCTGGCCGAGGGTGGCGAAAGTTTGATTGGTATCGGACATTTGATTGGCGGCGTTGGTGATGTGGCGGTTCAGAGTCGAGAGGTTTCCCTCCAGTCTTTCGTAGTCTTTTCCAATCGCCCGGAGAAGGGCGAAAACCTCTTTGGTCTTGCCTTCGATTTTTTTGCCTTCGAAAGAGAGAAGGATGGTTTGGAGATGGGCATACAAAGTCGTTGGGGAAACGGGATAGACACGTAGGTCGCGGGCGTAGTCCATTAGTTCGGATAAGTTGACGACTTCGTAGTAAACCGCTTCGGAAGGAAGATACATCAGGGCGAAATCGACGGTGCCTTCGCCCGGCAGGATGTACTTTGAGCTGATATCTTTGACGTGTTTTTTGACATCACGGACAAAAAGATTTTTGAAGGCTTCTTTTTCCTTTTCGTCTTCGGAACGGAGCATTTTCTGGAAGTTCTCAAGGGGGAATTTGGAGTCGATGGGGAGAATGCCGGCATCGGTCTGAATGGCGGCGTCAACGATCTGACCGGATTTGAAAGCATACTGCAAAGAGAAAGATTTTTTGGGGAACATTTGGCCGATGAGGTCGCGGAGAACCTGCTCACCGATATTTCCCCGAAGTTTGGGACTCTTGAGATAGTCCTGAAGATCTTTCATGGAACGACCGACCTCAGAAAAAACACCGGCTTCTTTCTTCAGGTCGCCGATGACGGCGGTGGCGCGGTCGAGACGCTCGTGCAGCTCCCGGTAACTGCTTTGAAGAGTGCTGGTGAGGTGCTGGTTGCTTGTCGTAAATGAGTTTTGGAGGGAGGAAAGCCACTTGGTCAGAGTCTGGTCGTTTTTGGGTTGATCGAGCTTCTTGGCTAGGGCGAGATAGAGCAGGAAGAAACAAGCGGCGATGAAGGCGAGGATGATGAGTATTTCGACTGACATAATCTCATTATATAGTGGAGGCATGGGCAGAAGGCGAAAGGTCCCCGAAAGAAAAAAGAGGTACGGCTGGCTGGTTCTGGCGACGATAGCCGCCTGGCTGGTGGTTATTCTGATGTTTCTTTTTGTCGATCCGGAAAACATAAAGAACCTGGTCATCCCGGGAAGTTATCTACTATTTGTTTTGATGGCGGGACTTTCTGTTTTCCTGCTGCTGACGATAGTTTTGCTGTCTGCCAAGAGAGCTCTCTGGTGGACTGCTGGACTTGTCGTTTTCTTCTACCTGCGGGTTTGTGGGATGGGCAACTTGCTGAACGCGGTTTTATTGCTTGGGGTGATTGTATGCGGTGAGTTGTATGGCGAAATGGAAAAAATGAGTTATACTTCAAACCGTGCAAGTTTCAAGCCAAAAACTCAACAAAACTCTGGAGAATCAAATCAGACAAATGCTGATCGGGATCCTCTGTGAAGTTGATTCCCCAAAAGTTATGGGGGAGATCCTGGCCGACCTGCTGACCGATACCGAGAGGGTGGCGATGATGAAGCGGATGGGGATCGCGGTTTACCTGGATAAAAGCAGGAGTTATGAAGATATCAAGAATAATCTGAAAGTGAGTTCGGCAACAATTGCGACGGTGGCCGAGACAATGGGTAATCCGGGAACCGTTGAGGTGATAAGAAGAATCAAGGCAGAAGAATGGGCAACCGAGTGGACGGAGAAAATCAGTCGGGGGCTACGCCGGATTCTGCCCATTTAGGCTTACTACCCCGAGGATGTTGAATAAGTCGATCATCACCGTCATTCCCACGAAAGTGGGAATCTATATAGATTCCCGATCAGGTCGGGAATGACAGACAAAAGATGTTATTCAACGGCCTCTACCCCATAGCTTGATTATTGCGGCTTGATGTGGTAGTATTCCCCAGATCTCAAACAGATCGATTCGCACACTAAGGAGGTGTGACATGTTGAGCAGGGCGCTACAAATCGTGGCACTAGTTGCCATGGGGTTTGCGTGGGGATGGTTCTGGCCAGTGGCTATTTTTGTCATCTGGCTGTTCATCCCCGCTGCTAAAAACTGCGGCTGGTCCATGTTGATCTTTAAGATCGGCTCGGGCGTAGCTGTGATCGTCGCTGGGGCGGTTGCTGCTTATTTTGCATGGGGCGCAATTTGGGCAGTGGTTGTCGCGGTGGGCCTAATCCTTTACTTGGCCCAGATTGACCAACAGCTTTAATTTCGCCCCGCTACCGACCCTCGATGAGAGCAATCTCTGAGGGGGTTTTTTTTTAGAGAATCAGTTCGATGTTAAAATTGGGCCATGGGGTTTGAAGATGGCGGCGAATTTATTGGAGGAGGAGCGGCAAATCCGGTTCCGCCGGTAATGACGCTCCAAAAAGCGATTGATCTGGGCGAATATGACCCTGATTTTTTGGCGACTTTCCCGGAGTGGCATTCGCTTAGTCGTCATATCCAGTGGGAGATGATCAGGCAAGGACTGAAAAACAGGACTAGGCACCTAAGGGTTCACTGGGCGGAACTCGCCAATCAACCTGACTTTTCCCAAAAACCACATTTAGCTGCGGCCATGAAAAACATCCAGAAACAATTAGGAGAGTTGCAGTACGACGAGGAGAAATTACAAGTAGAATATTCTTCGTAGTATGGGGAAGTTTTATATCACGACCACCTTGCCTTATGTGAATTCATCTCCGCACATCGGTTTCGCGATGGAGATCGTCCGAGCTGATGCAATGGCGCGAGTACACCGCCTGATCGGAGATGAAGTCTTTTTTAATACAGGAACGGATGAACACGGACAAAAAATTTATCAGGAAGCGTTGAAGGCAAATCAGACGCCACAGAATTATGTCGATGAGTGGGCAGCGAAATTTGAGCTTTTAAAAAAGGCTTTGAATCTGAGCTATGACAATTTCATCAGAACTACCGATGAACACCATATCAAGGCGGCACAGGAAATCTGGAGAAGGTGCAAGGCCAATGGCGATATCTACAAAACGAAGTACCAGATGAAATATTGCATTGGTTGTGAATTGGAAAAAACGGATTCGGAGTTGGTCGGGGGCAAATGTCCGCTTCACCCAAAAATGGAGCTGGAAATTCGAGACGAGGAAAACTACTTCTTCCGTTTCTCAAAATACCAGAGATGGTTGATTGATTTGTATGATAGCCAGCCAGACTTTATAGTGCCGCGTTTCCGTCAAGAGGAAATCAAAGAATTTGTGGCTAAGAGTCTTACTGACTTCTCAATCTCCCGCCTGAAGACGAGGATGCCTTGGGGGGTGGACGTTCCAGATGACCCCGATCACGTTGAATATGTTTGGTTCGACGCTTTGACTAGCTATATTTCGGCACTTGGCTGGCCTGAAGACGAAAAAAAGTTTGGGGAATGGTGGCCGGGAATACAGATTGCCGGCAAGGACAACTTACGCCAGCAGACGGCGATGTGGCAGGCAATGCTGATGAGTGCCGGCTTGCCAACTTCGAAGCAGGTTTTTGTTGAGGGCTTCATCAATTCAGGGGGCCAGAAGATGAGTAAGAGTCTGGGGAATGTGATCGACCCGATCGAGTACGTCGAAAAGTATGGGACTGAGGCGGTAAGGTACTACATCTTGGCCAAGTTCTCTTCTTTTGAAGACAGTGATATCACCGCTGAAAAGTTTGAGGAGGCTTATAACGCCGATTTGGCAAATGGCCTGGGCAATCTGGTGGCCAGGGTTTCGACGATGGTCGAAAATGCCGGCCTGGCGGTAGAAGAAAAGGATATGAAAGTTAGTGATCAGGTGGTAACAATGACGTATGGCTGGACTTTTGACGAGGCTATGACCTTGATTTGGGAAGATATCAAAAAAACGGACACCGTGATCAACGAAAAACAAGTTTGGAAACTAACCGGAGATAAGCAAAAAGTCGCCCTGATCGATTTGGTCGACCGACTCAGACAAATAGGAACTGATTTACAGCCGTTCTTGCCGGAAACTGCAGGAAAAATTCTGAAAACTTTTGCCGGACCAACGATAAAGAAATCTGAGATCCTTTTCCCCCGCCTAAAATAACCTGGGACATAGATGAAACTCCCCGGCCTGAAAGGCCGTGGGTTTCTCGCCAAGGAAGAAATATCCTTAGTGCGTCTTTCATCCTCGGCCTGAGAGGCCGAGGTTTTCTCGACGCCAGCGATAAGATTATACTTAAAGTATTGTCACTCCCGAGGAATTCCTTCGGACCACCTCGGGAGTGGCTCGTTTAATATGTTGATTGATACGCATTGCCATCTGACCGATAAAAAACTGGTTAATCAGGTCAGTGAGGTAATTTCCCGGGCCAGGAAAGCCGGTGTGGAGAAAATATTGGTGCCGACGGGCGGCCTTCTCGATGGCAAAAAGGCGATTGAGATTGCGCTCAAACACGAAGGTGTTTGGGCAATGGTAGGAATACACCCGGAAGTTTTGGTGGGTGAAACAACTCCGGAGTACCGCGATGAGTGGTTGGCAGCGGGTGGAGATTGGACAAACCGACTGCGGGAGCTGGCCGAGTCGTCAAGCAAGGTGATCGGAATTGGAGAGATAGGACTGGACTTCTATTATGACAAAGAAAGAAGGAGTCGGGAGATCCAGATGAGACTCTTCCAGGAGCAACTGGAACTGGCGATGGAGCTAGTATTGCCGGTGGTAATTCACATGAGAGGAGCGGAAACAGAAATGACACAGGTCCTAACGCAGATGGAGAGGCTGCCCAGGGGGCAACTCCATTGCTGGGCAGGAAGCGACCTGCTTCTGGAGCTGGTCCTCAAGAAGGGATTTTGTGTCAGCTTTTGCGGTAACATTACCTACAAATCGGCCGGGGACTTGCGGGAGCTTATTCAAAAAGTGCCCCTCGACAAGCTACTTTTGGAGACCGATTCGCCTTATTTGGCTCCGGAACCGGTCCGTGGTAGCTTAAACGAGCCTATAAATGTTACAATACTGGTCGAATACATCGCAAAATTGCTAGGAATCGATCCCGAGACTTTAATTAATCAAACAACTGAAAACGCAGAATGTTTATTCTTCGCTGGCTGATCAAGCGATATCCCCGCTTTTCCCAGAGAGCTTTGGAGATTTTACCTGGTTTCATGAGCTGGAGCTTGATCCTTTTCCCGGTCTGGGGATCATTTTTGACTCCCCTGGCAGTGGCTTACTATATCATCGCTTTTGACGTCTACTGGCTTTACCGATCCCTGGCTCTGGCTGGCTTGTCACTTTTGGCCCATTTTCGGATTCGGGCGAACGAGACCTATGACTGGATGGGGGACGCGGCCGGTTTCCCCGATTGGAAAAAAGTTTACCACGCGGTGATTATCCCAAATTACAAAGAACCGGGGATGATCCTGGCAAGAACGCTCAGCGCACTAGCGAATCAAACACTAGGTGCAAAACAAATCATCCCCGTGGTCGCTTTCGAGACAAGGGCGGGGAAAGATGCTAACCGCCAAATAGAAAAAATGTTGCGCGAAAAGTTTTCCGGGGTGTTTGCCAAGCTGATGTTTACCCACCATCCTTCTGGTTTAACGGGTGAGGTAGTGGGGAAATCTTCAAACTCGGCCTGGGGGGCGAGTCAACTCGCAGTTGAAATTAAGAAACATAAAAACTGGAATCCGGAGATGCTGACGGTTTCCTCTGCGGATGCAGACGTTGTGTTTCACCCAAATCATTTCGCGGCGATCACCTTCAAGTTTCTGGACAATCCGGCAAGATACCGACGGATTTGGCAGGGGGCAATCATGTTTTACAACAACATCGACAAGATCGCCTGGCCAATGCGGGTCTTCAACCGAGTTGCCAGCGTGGTCTACATGGGACTATTGATGCGGCCAGACAGACTGATCAACTTCTCCACTTATACCCTAAGTTGGCATCTGCTTTCTGAAATCGGAGGCTGGGATGCCGATGTCATTCCCGAAGACTACCGCATTTTTTTCAAAGCTTATTTCAAAACTGGTGGCGAGGTCGAGGTCGAGCCTGTTTTCCTACCGATACTGGCGGACGCGGCGGAATCAATTGGTTTTTGGAAAACTTTCGTAAATACCTACGAGCAGGTCAAACGATGGGCCTGGGGTGCTTCCGATGATGCCTATATTATCAAGCAATATATCCTGGACACCAAAGCGCCTTTTTGGGACAAGACGATCAGAGTACTCAAGGTTCTGGAAGACCATTTTCTCTGGCCGGTGAACTGGTTTATCCTAACTCTCGGGGCAACCCTGCCACCGCTACTGAATGAAAACTTTAGCAGAACCGTAATCGGGAAAACCCTACCTCAAGTATCTTCGGCGATTCTCACGGTAAGCATGGTCAGCCTATTGGTGGTGATTTTCGTCGACTGGCGGTCGAAACCAAAAATCGCAGGTGTGCCACTATGGAGGAAGATTCTTTCTCCATTCGAATTCGTCCTGCTTCCGATCGTCGGTTTCTTTTTTACCGCCCTACCCGGATTGGATGCCCATACCCGGCTAATGATGGGGCGCTACATCGAGTACCGGACTACGGAAAAGGTTTAGCCGATCAGATCCCACCTCTTCAATTTGTGCAGTTGGCCGGCTTGGATCAGATGAAGAGAGGCATAGATACCATGCTCTTTGATCAGTTCGTTATGGGTACCCTTTTCCCTGATTTTCTTTTCGTCGAGAACAATGATTTCGTCAGCTTTTTGAACCGTAGAAAGACGGTGGGCGATGATGATCGTGGTCCGGCCCTGGATCAACTTCCAGAGCGCGTCCTGGACCAGCATTTCCGAATGGGAATCGAGAGCGCTAGTGGCCTCATCGAGAATCAAAACCTTGGGGTTTTTCAAAATAGTCCTCGCGATCGAAAGACGCTGGCGCTGGCCACCGGAGAGGCGGACGCCGCGTTCACCTATGACGGTATCAATACCCTTGGGAAACTTCCTGATGAATTCATCGGCGTGGGCAACGCGGCAGGCAATCTCCATTTCTTCACGGGTGGCTCCCGGTTTCCCATAACGAAGGTTCTCGACGATGGTCTCATCAAAGAGGTGACTTTCCTGCATGACCAGCCCTGTGGTGTGATGGAGATAATCAAAAGAGAGGTCGCGGAGGTCGACCCCATCAATAAGAATCCTCCCCTTGTCAGGATCAAAAAAACGAACCATCAAATGAGCGATGGTCGTCTTTCCAACACCGGATTTACCGACCAAAGCCAAGATTTTCCCCGGTTCGACAACAAAACTAATCCCGTGGAAAACGTCCTGGCCGCTTTTTTCGGGATACTTGAACCAAACCTTTTCGAATTCAACCCTGCCCCGAGTGGAAGCCGGCGTGATCGGCTGATTGATCTCAACAAGGTCTGATCTTGCATCGAGGATCTTGAAGTAGTCGCGAATGCCGATCATGGTGTACTTGACCTCCCAAAATATCCAGCTTAAGTTCCAAAGAGGCTGTTTGATCATTTCAACGTAAGAAACCAAAAGAACCACGACACCGATGGTGAATTGATGAGAAAAGCCGAGATAAAAGATATAGGTGTAGATAGACACGGTCCAAAGATCGACCAGAATGTCAGCTGAAGTTCCTTCATTACCAATCCTTTCCATCCGGAACTTATTTTTCGTCAATCTCGCGGAAACCTCGCGGAGCTTGTTTATTTCATATCTTTCGGTAGCAAAAGTTTTTACCAGACGAATATTGCTGACGACTTCCCAAAAGTGGCTATATTCCCGATCCCAGATCCGATTCTGTTTTTTCTCGAGCTTACTCAATTTCTGAAAACGAACGAGGCGGAGGAAGAAAAACGGAACGAACATTGAGGCGGTGGCCAGGCCGATCGGCCAGTTGATCGAACTAACCACAAATATGGCGATAATGGCAGTGACCGCTCCGGGAAGAAAGTTGATGCCGAGATTACTAATGATGCCCCTAATGCCATCGGTGCCGCGGGCTAATTTGTTCATGACTTTACCCGAGGTATTCTTGTTGAAATATGGAATAGAAAGCGATAGCAAATGCCGGTAACCAACTTCGCGCAGATGATGGAGAAGCCGGTAGCCGAGAATGTTGCTGGCATAAACCGAGGTTCGGTTGACGATGGTTGAGAGAATTTTGATGATAAACAAGAGAACGATCAAGTTGATAAAGGTGGGCTTTCCAAAAAGAAAGAACTTGGTATCACCGGAGGAGATAAGATCGATCAGAGAACGGTTGATCAGGGGATAGATCTGGTTTAGCCCGGAGAGCATGACAATCAAAATTGAGATGCCAAAAATCCGTCCCCAAAAGGGGCGGGCCAGCTGAAAAACACGAAGAAGATCCGATTTTCGCTTCACAGCTTTATTTAACCACGAAATGCGCTGAATGTTATGATGAATTAATGAATCTCATGACGGAAAGTTTGTGGGGGGATGAAGCTTTTTCGGCGCTGGCGGTCCAGAAAGACTTACTTTCGATGCTGACGGTGGTAATGAAGGACACGGCTCCACCGCTTTTTTATCTTGTGGGATACGCCTGGGTACGTTTGTTCGGATCTTCCGAGGTAGCACTACGGTCTTTGACGCTACTTTTAATGCTCGGGGCGGCAGTGTTTGCGGGCCTGATTGTTTACCGGATCAGCAAAGAAAAGATTACGGGCCTGATCGCCGGTGGCCTGACTTTCCTTTCTCCTTTCTTGCTGACTTTTGCCTTTGAGTGGAGAATGTATGCCCTGCTGACCTTTACTGTCACAGCCTCGACCTATTTCTTTATCAGCAAAAAATGGTCTTGGTATATCATTTTTGCTTTGGCCTCCTTATACACGCATCACTTTGCCATCTTCACCATCCTGGCCCAAGGGATCTGGTTTATGATTTCTGAATTTTCCTGGCGCAAACCAAAGATGTGGCTACGGCAGCTTTCTCCTTTTTTATGGATAATTTTCGGATACTCCTTTTGGCTCTACCCGATGTATCTACAGATCCAGCGGGTGCGTGGGAGCGGCTTCTGGCTTTCCGAACCTAAACCCGATGACCTTTTGTACCTCCTCTGGCGTTTTTCCACTGGCGGGGTAATCATATGGTGGCAACCAATTGCCGGTGTCTTGGCGGCGATGTTGCTATTGACGAAAGATTGGCGCAGAGTTTACAAAGACTGGCTGGGGCTACTGCTTGTTTTTTCAGCGCCGATATTTTTTTCATATTTTCTCTCGAAAGTGGTCACCCCAATTTTTTACGATCGATATTTGTTATCTGCGGCGGTGGGGAGTAGTGTCCTGCTGATGGCTGGGACCCGAAAACAGTTTGTTTGGGTCGGACTGATACTGTTGCTTCTTTACGGTTATGCGTCCTGGAATGTCTTCACCCGGCCTACAAAAAGGCCCTTTCGGGAGTTTGCTGCCTTTGTAAAAACGGAGATCAAGCCGGGCGATTTTCTCGTAAACTGGAATGGCGGGGCGCACCATATTTGGGAAACAAAATACTATGGAATCCCGGCGCCTATTTATACGCCCAACGGTCCACTACCGCTTTATGTTGGGACTGCACAAATGACTGCCGAGGACACAATCGATAAGTTGCCTGACCGGCCCCGAATTGGTTTGATTGCCAGTGAAGATCCAAAAGAAATATTACTACCGGGATATAAAATGACCTTTGTAAAGCAATTTGGTGAATTACGATTTGTGTGGTGGACAAAAACAAAATGAAAAGAATCTTTTCTTTTATCGAAAAACATGAGGTGCTTCTTTCTATTCTTTGTGCGGTGGCACTGCTACGACTGCCGGGACTATTCGAACCAAACCGGTACGCTGATGAAGATATCTATCTGACGATCGGACAGGGGCTCCGAAGGGGCTTACTGCTCTACCGGGACATCTATGACAACAAGACACCGCTGATATACCTGATTGCGGCAATCGCCGGCAACGTCATGTGGTTCCGGTTCATACTGATGATCTGGAATCTTGTCAATGTGGCTTTGATCTGGGGGCTCTCGAAAAAATTGATTTCAAACAAATGGGGGGTGATCCTGGCGACAGTTCTTTTTTCCGCCTTTTCAACAATTCCGCTTCTGGAGGGAGAAATCGCGAACGGAGAGATCTTTATGATCATGCCGGTGACGGCGGCTCTTTACTTGCTTCTGTCAAAGACGGGTCAACTGACCCAGCGTCCGATCCTTTACTTGTGGGCGGGAATATTATGGTCGATTGCGGTATTATTCAAATCTCCTCCGGCAGTTGAGTTTTTTGGACTAGCCTTCTTTTTGGTGTTTTTTCAAGCGAAGTCAATCAAAGAAATCTTTGGAAAAATCTTTGACAAGAGGTTGTGGCTATTATTATTCGGATTTGCCATTCCGATTCTCACGAGTGTTTTTTATTTTTTCCTCAAGGGAGTCGGTGACGTTTATCTGAGGTCTGTTTTCTTACAAAACGTCCCCTACTTGTCTTCTTGGAGTGGCGGAGGCGGCACTCCGTTGTTTTCTGGGGGACTGGTAACCCGGGGAATGATTATGATCTTGGCGCTTTCGTTAATTTGGATTTTCAGAAGAAAATTGGGCAATGAATTCGGCCTGGTCGCCATTTGGGCCGTAACGGCAACTTTTGGAGCGTTTCTTTCCGGAAGGCCGTATCCGCATTACTTACTGGAAGTCGTTCCCCCAATGGCGTTGTTGATTGGCTTGGTTTCGACTCAACGCTCGGCCCACCGGTTGGTTTTTGCTGCTTTCATTTCCGGCTTACTGGTATTTGGAATTGTCCGTTATCGGTTTTGGTATTACAAAAGTCTGGCATATTATGAAAACTTTGTCTCATATATCTTCGGTGGAAAAACTAAGGATCAATATTATGAATACTGGGGAGATGGTGTTTTGCGCAACTACAAAATAGGCGACTATATCAAGAGGGCTACGGGAAAAGAGGATAAGGTTTTTATTTGGGGGACTGAACCGGCGATCTATGTTCTCTCTAATAGACAGCCGGCTGTGAAATACACCGTGTCATACCATGTTCTCGATTTTTCGGCTCAGGCGGAGGTGGGACAGAAACTGATGAAAGAGAACCCAAAAGTCGTTTTGGTGGTAAAAGGCGAAAAAGGGAAATTCTCTCAGCTATCGGGGATATTGGCCAACAATTACGTTCTAACAAAGACAGTCGGGGACATCGCCGTTTACCTCCGGTTAAAGTGAAACGCCGAGCGCAATAAGCTAAGATACATTGGTGAAGACGTCGACGCTAGTCTTTGTTTGCGAGATCGCCCTGATTTTGGTAGGCGGATCGTTCCTTTTCTTTTTCTGGACCAAACTGCCGCCACAGATGCCATGGTTTTATAGTTTGCCCTGGGGAGAAATTCAACTGATTCCCAAACTCTGGTTCGGTGTTGGTTTTTTGATTTTGACGACAATCTCGACCGTTAATTATTTCGTTTCAGAGAAATTGGACAAGAAAGACAGCGTTGCGGCTTTGGTGGTCGCCGGGGCTTCGTTGTTACTGATCATCCTTTACCTGGCATCTTTCTTTCGGGTGCTGTCAATCATGATCTAACGTATGGATCAAACAAACCTAACGGTCATCCCATTTGTCATTTCACTCATTGTTTCGTTGCTAGTCACACCCCTGACGATTCTTATTTTTACCAAACTGGGCTTTGTAATCGACTCCTCCAAATCGCCCCATCCGGCCCATGTCCACAAGGCCCCGGTGCCCAAGGGCGGAGGGGTTCCTATTTTCCTGGCGGTGATGGTCACAATCCTGCTCCTACTTAAACCCGACCAACACCTGGTGGCAATCATGTTGGCCATGACGGTAACGCTGGTTGTGGGCCTAATTGATGATATTGCCAACATGAAACCTTATCCCCGATTGGCTTTCAATTTTATTTCAGCCCTAATAATAGTAGGGGGCGGCATTGGTATCTCGTATATCACCAATCCCCTAAGTCACGGCATTCTGGATTTGAGCCAGCCGAGACTTTCTTTTGATCTGTTCGGACAGACAAGACAAATTTGGATTTGGTCAGATCTTTTTGCTCTGATCTGGATTCCATTTATGATGAATGCAATAAACTGGTCCAGCGGAGTCGATGGCCAGGCGAGCGGGATGATCGCGATCGCTGCGTTCGTCATCGGAGTGCTGTCGTTGACTTACTCGGCGGACATTACTCAATGGCCGGTGGCTATTCTGGCCTTCGGCCTGTCCGGGGCGTTTGTGGGCTTAACTGTTTTTCATTTTTATCCACAAAAAATAATGCCGGGTTATTCGGCAACAACTTTGGCGGGACTGCTGTTGGCAGTACTTTCGATCCTCTCAACAACAAAGGTGGGGACGGCAATTTTGGTTTTGGGTTTGCCGCTGATCGATGCGGGTTATACGATCATCCGGAGGTTGCTTTCCGGCAAGTCACCTTTCCGGGGCGACCGGGGTCATTTGCACCACAAACTGCTTGATCTGGGTTGGGGGAGAAGAAGGATCGCCATATTTTACTGGCTTATTACAGCTCTTTTGGGGGTTGCCGCGCTGAATCTGACGGCAAGATTGAAATTATTTGCTATAGTAGGCTTAGCCGTCGTCATTGCCGGTTTGCTTCTATGGATATACTTTGGCAGCTCTTCAAGACAACTCGACCGCGACAGTGGCTGAAAAACATTGCCCTGTTTGCACCGATAACTTTCTCGGGTTTGCTTTTTAATGATGGCTTCTTTTGGATCGTGACCCAGGCGGTTATTATCTTCACGGTATTGGCCAGCAGTGTCTATATCTTTAACGACTTACTTGATCTGCCGGCAGATAGGCTCCACCCATTCAAGAAAAAGAGACCAATTGCCTCAGGAAAGCTACCTATCTCTGTAGCCGTATCTGCCTTGGCCGTCGGATTGGTGACGTCACTCTATTACGCCACGATGATCAATATGTTCTTCTTTTGGGCTTGTGTCACATACCTTGTCATCCAGATCCTTTATACGGTTTGGCTGAAAAAAATCACGATTATCGACGTCATCACGATTGCGTCGGGTTATATTTTACGGGTTTATGCCGGCGGACTTGCGATCGGGGCGCACATGGATGTCTGGTTCCTGCTGACGGTAGTTTCTGCCTCATTGTTTTTGGCGGTCGGGAAAAGGCGAAGTGAGCTGACACTACTGAAGGCATCGGCCGGGGCGGGACAGGTGAGGGCAACGCTGAAGCACTACACAGAGTCCTTACTTGACATTTATACGAGCATGTTCGCGACGGCAACCTGGCTGACTTATGCCCTGTTCTCTTTTAATCATCCACCGATCATACCCACTGGAAAGGTGCTGACCTTCATGGCTGATCTACCGAGAACTCTAATTTCGGCAAAGCTGATGATGATCACGACTCCATTCGTCATTTACGGCGTAATGAGATATCTGCAACTTATTTATGAGAAGAACGAGGGCGAAAGCCCGGAAAGAATAATCTTTTCGGATAAACCAATCATTCTTACCGCCGCAATTTGGGGGGGGTTAGTCGTCGGGTTACTCTATTACGTCGGGGCAAACTAATTCACCAATCTTGCGTAGGTGGCACTGACCCAGCCCTTATTACCCGTTTGATATTCGATCTGGTGCCAACCATCCTGAGTCTTGAAATAGGGGAACTTGTCACCGGTGTTAACGATGGCAATGATATTGTTGCCAATAGCATTTTCTGAACGGACTTTGAGGTGGTTGTTATCGGGAGTTGGTAATATTTCAACATATGGTTTCAAAACGGCAGCGTCGGTGGCTTGTTTGGGTAGAGGAGTGATATCAACCGAAGGTCCCGGGGCCGAAGCGGAAGGAGAGGTGAGCGGAGGGGGTGTAGGAGTTACGTTGGCCATGGCCAGCTGAGCATTGACGACCAAGCGGTGGCCGGACTGGACCGATGCCTTGACAACCATATCCTGGTAACCGGGAGAGGTGAGGGTAAAGGTGTGGGCACCGCTGACAACAGAATCGCTCTTGAAGGGGGTAAAACCAACCGGAGCTCCATCTACCATCACCGAGACGGTATCCGGAAAACTAATCAAATTAACTTCGGCGGCAGTCTTGTTCGTGAGGGCCTCAAAAGAAAGGGTATAGCCATGGGCCTTGGTGGGATCGCTTGCGAGTTGGCGGTCGACGACGGTCAGAACGCCGGGGTTTAAGGTAACCTTGCCCTCCCAAGGAGTCAGGGTAGTATCGGAGGCAGTGATTTTGATGTTGTAGGTGCCGGGCTTCAGGCCGTTTTGATAAACCGGTGTCTGACCAAGAGATTTGTCGTCCATGAAAACACTGGCTTGGGGGTTGGCGGTAATTTGAACGCCCGCTTTTTTTTGACCAAAGGGCAAAGAACAGCCGGCGAGAAGGAGGGAGGAGGTAACTAAAACTATGAGTCGCCCTAGTTTCATAAGCAGGTTCAGTGTACCAGATAGATGCTAAAATATGAAGGTTCGATTGGCCGGATGTCGAAGAGGAAACGAAGGAGTCTGCAAAACTCCCATGCGCGGGTTCGATTCCCGCTCCGGCCTCCTTTATCCCTCAGTTACTTTGATGATTTGTTCGATGAGACGGTTGCTGTAGCCCCACTCGTTGTCGTACCAAGCCATGACTTTGACCAGGTCGCCATCAACGACACGAGTGAGACCGAGATCAACAATGGCCGATTCGGAGCGACCGACGATATCCGAGGATACTAGCGGTTCGTTCGTCACAGCAAGGATACCGGCGAAGGGTGGGGTCCTGGCGGCATCGATAAACATTTCGTTTACTTCCTCGACCGAAGTGGCCCGTGCGGTGACAAAGGTAAAATCAGAGATCGAACCGGTAATGACGGGGACCCGCAGGGCCAAGCCATCAAAAAGACCTTTGAGTTCGGGGACAGCTTCGGTGGCGGAAATGGCGGCGCCGGTACCGGTTGGGACGATGTTGGCGGCGGCGGCGCGGGCGCGTCTCATGTCCCGATGAGAGTTGTCCTGAAGGTTTTGGTCGTCGGTATAGCCATGAACCGTCATAAGCATGGCCTTTTTGACGCCAATTTTGGCGTGCATGATGGCCGCGACCGGGGCGACACTGTTGGTGGTACAGGAGGCGCTGCTGAGGATCGAAATTACGTTGGCGTGTTCCTTGAGAACAGTTTCGTTGACACCAAGTACGACGGTGGGGACGCCACTCCCTTTGACGGGTGCTGAGATAACAACATTTTTGGCCCCGGCCTTGATGTGCCCAGAAGCCAGTTCCTGACTAGTGAATAGTCCGGTACACTCGGCGACGACGTCGATCTGATAGCTCCCCCAGGGAATTTTGCTTGGGTCGCGCTCTGCCAGAACCGGGATCTTGAAATTGCCGGTGTCGGTGGTGACCTTTAGGTAACCGATGAGGGGGTCGGCGTCGGTGGTTTCTTTGGGGTTTTTGAGATCCTCGCCCTCAATTTGGTAAGGCAGGGCGCCGTAGGCGGTATCGTATTTGAGTAGCAGAGCCCAGCCGGAGGCGGGCAGGGAGCCGGAGGTGTTGATCGCGGCGAGAGCAATATCGCCGGTGTGCTTTTTGAGCCAGACACGGGCGGCAGAACGACCGATACGACCAAAACCATTGATGGCAAAGTTGGGCATTACTTTCAATTTACAATTTTCATCTTGCCTTTTCCAGTTTTGGGGAAGGAATGAGTAGTCTCCCGCCCTCGGGGAGGGGGGCATCAAAAGAATAGGCTGCAAAGGGTGGGTTGTTTTCCCGAATAAAGGAAGCGTAGGACTCGACCCCAAAGTAGCGGAGAGAAAGGCTGACTAAGGTTTTTGTAGTATTGTCGTTGTTGGTAGTGTAGGTGAAGGTGGCTTGGTACCTTGCCACCTCCTTGCCAAAAACCGGCTCAAAGACAGATTCTATTAGGGCGAGTTTGGCAAGGTCGCGGAGCTCAAAATGGAGATGGGGACCAGTGGTGGCAGAGCCGGTGTTGCCGGAGTAGGCGACCAGTTGTTTGGCCCGGATTAGTTGACCAAGTTCAACACTAATTTGGGAGAGGTGGGTATAAAGGCCATAGACACTGCCAAAACGGATGGCTAGGGTGTGACCCATGCCCGAATGGAGCTCTTTTCTGACGACGATCCCGGGGAGAGCGGCCTTGATCGGAGTCCCCTCGGGCAGATTGAAGTCAACGCCGGGGTGGTGGCCGGCAAAAACATCATAAAAACCCTGATACAGAGGGTTATTTGTTTCGTCCACCCAAAAGCCATGGGTGATAGGGAAGCGAGCCAGATCGACCGGGGGTTCAAGAACCGGCATGGGTTTGATTCCTGATAATGGTAAGGAGGGGGTGGGTGCCCGTAGCCAAGAACTCAAGCATGGCGCCACCCCCGGTACTGACAAAATCAAAATCAGAGTAGGCAAAGCCGAGGGCGGGAATGGCAGCCAGGGTGTCGCCGCCGCCGATGATGACCCGGGCAGGCCCGCCTGCATCGCTATGCGAAGCATTGCGGGCAGGCCCGCCTGCATCGCTATGCGAAGCATTGCGGGCAGGGGAGTGGACGGCTGCAGAAAAAATAGCTTTGGTTCCCACAATGTGAATTCCATCCTCGAACCTACCCAAAGGTCCGCTAATGACTACTGACTTAGCAGCCTTAATTTTCTCGGAAAAAAGGCGGGCAGAGGCGTCGTCAATATCCAGACCATCGGGGGTGAGGCTGGCGGGAAGGACGTTTGTTTGAGGCTGAATGTGGCTGGCTAGTTTGCCTCCAACCAAGATCTCGTCAAACTTATCCACAAGGTTATCCACATACTCTCCCTTGTCCTCTTTGGCACCGGAGAGGACTAAAAGGCTTGGTGCGACAGGACTTTTCACGATTTTTTCCAACTCCTCCACCTCTCGGTCGAACTGAAGTCCGGTATAGGTGGGGATAATTTCGGGTATTATTCGGAGGCTGGCGGCACTGTTGTAACTGGCAAAAGCCTCATAAACATAAATATCGCTGCCTTGAGTTAACTCCCTTGCGAATTCCCTACTATTGTTTAACTCACCCGGATCGAAGCGCAAGTTGTCGAGCATGGCTAGGGGGAACTCTCCCCTTGCCCACTCCCCTGGAGAAAAACCCGAATCAATAAAGTAAATAGAGCGATGTAGCGCTTTTTCCAGCCACTCTCGTACCGGTTTGAGGCCAAATTCCTCCGATTTGGCCTCGGGACGACCAAGGTGGCCGGTGATAAGGGTACTTTGGGCGTTGGTGAGGCACAGCCTGAGCGTGGGCAGGAGAGCCCGGAGACGGAAATCATTGACCACCTTCCCCTGCTCCAAAGGCACGTCCAGATCGGCACGAAGGAGGACGTTTTTGCCTCTTAGAATGTCAGGGTTGAGCACAAATTGATAATAGCACGCCAGGCGCAGGGAGGGCGTCCAAACTTGACTTTTATAGGGTAATTTGGTATGATTTGCGCGGTCTGTAAAGCTAATCCCAAAAGATTAACCTGCAGGCTTTTTTATTAGGCGAACCTTTCATAAGAGAGCTCACCGTAGCCGGTATCTTTCTGAAAGAGGCAGCCTAGAAAAACAATCTCACGGGTTTACCCGTGGATATGATTGATATAAAAAAATGGCTGCCCAGAACTAGGGTAAGCAGCAACCCTATTTCCAAACTATTACGCCCGTTTTTTGAAGCCAGAAAGGCCAAGGTCGCCTTTGGTGGTTTCCTTTCCGCGTCCAGCCTAATCCTGGCTTTGGGAGTTTATCCCTTAGCCAAACAGAGGCCGGTTTCGGCTTTGGAGCCAACCAGCTTGCCCCTAACCGTAGAAACGGCCGCGACCGGCCCAATCGTTATCCTCCCGGCCATGACCGGAATTTCTCAACGCTATTGGTCGGAACATCCGGGATTGGATATCACCGCCCCTCGGGGTTCGGCGATCCACCCAATAAAAGCCGGTCGAGTGGTCGCGATCTCAATTTCCCGTTTCAACTATGGCCGGAGCATAACTATCGATCACGGGGATGGCTTAACTTCCCTCTATGCCCACATGGGTAAGCTGTTCGTGCAAGAAGGAGATGGGGTGACCGAAAAGACCGAACTGGGAGAGGTGGGGATGACCGGATACACGTCCGGGCCGCACCTTCACCTGGAGATCAGAAAAAATGGCGTTTCAAGAAACCCTCTCGCCCACCTGCGTTAACCGAGAACTTTATCGACAATTCCCAGGCGATTAATGCTGGTTCATCAATTCTTTATCCTGTGTGGATAACTGACCTTTTTTGTGGATATATTAGTTGTTATAATTAACTGTGGCCCAAGAATTTACGGTTAAGGAAACAGGGGAAGTGTTCGAACCCACCCCTATAGATGGCACTATCGAGATCTTGGTTGAGGGTGTTGTGACAAAAGTGAAAGTTGGAAATACCGGTTTCGATTTCCGCTTGATCAGGGATGCCAAGGGAAACAAGGCAGACCTTCTTGATTTTGTTCCAGAGCATAACTTCGGAGAGAGCCTTTCTGGCTTACCTAAGCATATGACGATACTCGGCTTCTCGCTTTATGAAATTTATAGGTGGTTAAAATCACAGAGTAAGGAATTGGAAGAATTCAAGAAAAAGGGGGGTGAGATCGGTCTGGTAACCGCGCATACAAATCACACTTTGATCAGAGCTATCGGAAATTTGTTTTCTAAATCTGGACACTCGGAACTGGTGATTCCGGATGAAGACGATTTTTCGGTTTCAGTTGACTTTAAAGGTCTATCGGAGTTGGAAGAAGACGATGTCTTGATAACGAAGTTGAAAAGATATCACGAAAGGGCGAAGGGCTATACAGTTCTGGTCGCAAAGAAAGCTGGCTAGACGTTCTGGTTCAAATAGACGATTTGATGCGCTCCCCCGCTGAAAGTGAAGATATATCCAACTTTTTGACCCAGGAAAAGTTTGGCTAGCGGGGAGGCAACGGAAAGCAGAAAAATATCATTGATAGTTTGCCCACCAAGGCCCTCGGGGACGAGGAGAAAATTCTTGGTTCCCAGGGGAGTGCGGAGGGTGACCAGGGTGTTGACGGTGGCAAGAGAATTAAGGGGAGGCGTCCGGTTGACTTCGATTTCCAGGAGATGGAGTTTCTTCTTAGCATCACCTAGGGAGTCCATAAGTTGCTCGGCGTTCTGGCGAGTCTTGTCCGAATGACTTTCGGTGGGAGTAGCGGCGTGGTCGCGGGTGAATTTCGCCTCTGCCAGCCGGCGATCGAGGAGGTCGTTCTTTTCCTTGAGGACTTGGTGGAGGTCAATCATATTTGTACTTCAGACTATCCGGAAGGAGGATATTCAGATACTCAAGAATCGGGCGCCAATATCTTTCCGGCGTCTCGTCGCGGTAGCCGGCATCAAAAAGACGATCCTGAAGGTGTGCCCGCCCAAAACCAAGTCCGTGCATGTAAACAGCCAGGGAAGCAATGGCTCTAATCGGTTCGTTTGGAGTGGCGTCGATGAGATCGAGGGCGGTGGTCATTTCTTTGGCCACATCGAGTTCGTATTTCTTTGAAAACTTGATGATGTCGATGATCTGGCGAGAAAGCACGTGGCTCTCGTATGTGGAGGGGCCGATGAGACAAGACTCTCGTCCTGCCGGAATCCAACCCTCGTCGTGTGCCGGCCCACGGCCGCCCAAATCGGTCAGGTCAACAGGCTCGCCAAATGAAGTGTTTTTGAGCACCCCTTTCTTGAGATAGCGAAACCAAAAGCTGACACCGGTATAACGAGCATCCAAGTAGTCTGGGCCATATTTAGGATCCTTGACAAGTCTGACGGGTACGGGGCAAGAGGTGGCAGCGGCGGCGAAAAGAACGTGGACAAGTTGACGATCATCTCCCGGAAGAAGGGCGAGATCATCTTCGAATCCTTCAGGTACTGTGGTTATCCCGCTCCCCCACAAATTCTTCCTGGCGTAGGCAACGAGGCTATGGTTTAAGGCTTCTTTTGTATTCACGGCTTGTATTTTACTCCAAACTGGCCCAAAGGAGCCGGCTGGCAAGAGTGCGGTGGGGGCGCCAGTTTTGGCTTAAGACCTCGATTTTCTTGAGATTGTCCCGTTTGATGCCATAGAGCTTCTCGATCGCCGTCCGGAGACCAAGGTCCCCTACCGAGAAAACATCGGGGCGTTTCAGGGAAAACATCAGAAACATTTCGGCGGACCAAGGACCGATGCCTTTTATTTTTATCAATTCTTTTTTTATTTCCTCGTCCGTAAATTTCTCAAATCGGTCGAGGAGAAGTGCGCCGGTGGAGGCGGCCTGGGCTATATTTCTGACGCAATTGGCTTTTGAGCTTGAGAGGCCGACCGAGCGGAGCTTCTCAACCGGAACTTCCAGGACGTCGGCAGGCTCCGGTTTGGCCGGAAACAAGGCTAGGAAGCGCTTGAAAATGGTATCAGCAACCTTCATCGATAATTGCTGGCCGGTGATGATCTCGACCAGGTTGAGAAAAAGACTGTTCTGGCCACCCCAGTATTCTTTGAGCTGATGTTTTTCGATCAAGGAGCTTAGAATTGGGTCTTTGGAGAATGGTTGACTAGTCATTGTTTACAAACCTATCGCCAAAAACGTCTAGAACTAACTTGGGAGTGTTTTTTTCCTTGTTTAGGATTTTGGCGAAATGTTTTCTGGCTGTTTCGGATAGCCTAGTCGGAAACGAGACGTTGTCACAGCCAACGAATATCCACTTGCCATCTGTTTTTGCCAATCGATTGAAAAAGAGGCTTGGAACCGTCGCGGAACGCGAACCAGCCAAGTCATCGACAAATAGAATTTCACCGGTTCTGACTATGCGGATGGACAACCCTTTGTCTCGGGTGATGCTTATAACTTCCATGACTTCATATCTTTCTGTCTTAACGACCTGTTCAAGCTGCTTTAGTTGATCCTTGGTAAGGCTGTCCGGATTTTTTAGATAATACTCGGCAATAATACTTGTCCCGAGTTTATTTCGATAGTCAAAAATCAACCATTCGTTGAACAGGGCGCTGACCACGCTGTTTTCTAGTAGTTTATTTGCAGATTTTTTGCTGAAAAATTTACTGGTTGCCACAGAGACGTCTACCTTTTTATGCGCGTAATCGACTATTTTCCCCAACCTGAAGTTCAGTTTCATTTTGGTGGTTTTAGGAGTTTTAGATTTTTGACTCGCGGGAAATCTTTTTTGTCAATAGATCTGGTCTTAACTATACCTATCACCTCTCTTAGTTCGTTGGACATTGTGGTGTATGCTGACGCCAAGAGGTCCGACCCTTGATTTTACATGTCCATGCCACCACCCATGCCGCCGTGGCCGTTTTCCTTCTTCTCTTCGGGGAGGTCGGTGACCAGGCACTCGGTAGTGAGGATCATGCTGGCGACGGAGGCGGCGTTTTGGAGCGCGCTTCTTGTCACCTTGACCGGATCAAGGATACCGGCTTTGAGCATATCTTCAAACTCAAGGGTGAGGGCGTTGAAACCGAAGTTTTTGTCTTCGTTCTCTTCGACTTTCCTTACGACCCAGCCATCGTCGGCGCCGGAGTTCTTGGCGAGCCAGCGCAGAGGCATCGATAGCGACTCACGAACGATGTCAATTCCAACCTGTTCGTCGGCACTGGCGCCTTTCAGGGAGGCCAAAACTTTGGCGGTGCGCAGAAGGGCAACTCCACCACCGGGGACAATGCCCTCTTCGATGGCAGCCTTGGTCGCACCAACAGCGTCCTTGACTCTTTCTTTGAGTTCGTTGAGCTCAACTTCGGTCGGGGCACCAACTTTGATGACGGCAACGCCACCGGCGAGCTTCGCCAGTCTCTCTTCGAGTTTTTCGCGGTCGAACTCGGAGGTGGTCTTTGCGGCTTCGGTTTTCAACTGAGCGACGCGGGCAGCGATGAACTTGGGGTTACCCTTGCCGCCGACGATCCGGGTGTTGTCTTTGTCACTCCAGACACGATCGGTTCGGCCGAGGTCTTCGATGACAACCGAGTCGAGCTTCCGGCCGAGGTCTTCGGAGATAACAGTGCCACCGGTGAGGATGGCGATATCTTCGAGCATGGACTTCCTGCGATCACCAAACGCCGGGGCTTTGACGGCGAGAACATTGAAGGTGCCGCGCATCTTGTTCACGACCAGTGTGGCGAGTGCTTCCCCATCGATATCGTCAGCAATGATAACGAAGTTCTTGCTGATCTTGATGACTTTTTCCAAGACAGGAAGAAAGTCGTTGACCGAGCTGATCTTCTGATCAGTGATCAAAATGTAGGGATTTTCGATGGTGGCTTCCATTTTCGCCGGATCGGTGACGAAATAAGCGGAAGCGTAACCCTTGTCGAAAGCCATGCCCTCTTTGTGCTCGATGGCGAAATCCAAACCCTGGCTCTCCTCTACCTCGACGACACCGTCACGGCCGACGAGCTTCAAGGCTTCAGCAATCTTGGCGCCGATCTTTTCATTTTGAGCGGAAATGGTGGCAACGGATTGCCAGTCGGTTTCTTTGAGGTCTTTCTTGAGTTTGCCTAGTTCCTTGACGACGGCAGTGACGGCCTTGTCGATACCGAGCTTCATCTGCATCGGATTGGCACCGGCGGTGATGTTCTTCATTCCGGCGGCGACGATCTGCTGAGCCAGTAGAGTGGCAGTGGTAGTACCGTCTCCAGCAACATCATTGGTCTTGCTGGCCGCCTCTTTGACGAGCTGGGCACCCATGTTTTCAAAGGGGTCCGATAGCTCAATTTCCTTGGCGACAGAAACACCATCGTGAAGAACGGTGGGGGCGCCCCATTTTTTGTCGATAGCCACGTTTCGACCTTTTGGTCCAAGAGTGGTGACGACGGCTTTGGCTAGTTTGTTAACTCCGGCTATGAGTTTGCCGCGGGCCTCATCAGAGAAAAGGATTTGTTTTGCCATATTTATTTTTTTGATTTTGATTTTGTAACAATAGCGAGAATATCATCGAACTTGAGGAATTGGTACTCAACGCGGTCGATTTCGACGTCGTTGCCGCCCCATTTCTTGTAAATCACCGTATCACCCTTCTTGGCAGGAGCTTTGAGGGGCTTGCCGGAGTCGGTGGTGATGTCAGCCCCGACCGCGAGAACGGTGCCGTATTGTGGCTTGTCCGCGTGGCTGTCAGGCAGATAGATGCCGGAATCGGTCTTTTTGTCCTGTTTGGCCGGTTCGACTAGGAGATAGCCGGGGGCGGGATTTAGTAATTTGACAGAAAGGGCGGTTTTCATAGGTTCAATTTGTTAATTTTTAACACTCTAGACGAGTATGATAGCACTTAAATGGTTCGGGTGCTATTTTATACCGAGAACAACGTTTTTTGTCAAGTGCTCGCTAGACCCGATCTTGGAGAGCATGTAAATGATCGAGAAAACTCTGAGAGATCATTTCGGGGCGGGGGTATTTGCGCATCCAATCATAGGTATCGGCAACAAAAGCAGTTATCTCTCTTGATGGCATTTTTCTTAGGCGGTCATCCCGATAGTAGATCCGTCCCAAAGACATTCGGCGACACTTAAGACAGCTGCCACACCATTGTTCCGGACTATTTTTGGATAAAATTGGGGTAACTCGGTCCCATTTTTTCCGGTTGCCGCCGACCTGAAAAGGAGCAGAAAAACAATTTTGGACCAGAGGCAAAATGCTGAGACCGAGTTTTTTCTCAAGCCGGAGGATCTCCCCTACAGTCTCAATGTCACCAGGATCAATTCCCTCGACCTGCGAACTAAGTCCGGCATCCGCAAGAAGCTGATTAAACATTTCCCAAGCCCCGGTATATTCACTAAATTGAGTGCCTGTGGGATCGGCAGACATGCCGCCTTCAATAACTATCTTGGAGACATTACGGGGGTGAGTACTTATGGCCACAATGAGGGCCAGAAGTAGATCTCGGGTCTTCATTACCTCAAAGCCGGTATTACCGGAACTATTTTTTAATCTGACTAGCTCATATGGTATTCCCCAGGCTCGGCATTGTTCTTGACTGGCGGCCGCTTCGGCAAAGTTACCTTTGGCATTCAGATTTCTCAAATGAACAGCAACGATATCTTCTCCCCTTTCCAAAAAGCGGATAAGGCGGAAGACAGAGTCCAAACCGCCAGAGTGGGCACTGGCAGTGGTGACGGTATTTCTTTTTTCCTCGGTCGGTTTGGCGTAAGAAATACCAACTTGTTCTATTGACCGCTTGATCTTCGGTGGTTGATAGCCGTAGTGATCATAGAATCTGGTTAGAAACTCCGAAAACTCAACGCCAAAATTGGTTTCAATTATTCTGGGAAAGTGTGGGGCGACGAGATGGGCAATCATAACTGTCCGGAGCAAATCTTGGGCGGCGGGCGGCGTGTCATGACCATAATTATCAGGCTCAACGACAGCCAAGCCGTGTTTCTGGCGATTGGTCGTCATGGATAAGTCAAAGGAATTTCTGGGAGAAAGATTTATCTTGATGCGTTCGCGTCTTTCGATCTTAGGCATGCGCTGTAATATACCACAAAGGGCTAAGAAAACTGGTGATTAAGAGTGATTGCCTTTTTTGAATCTAGTGAGGTCAGGAATCTGAAGATAGAATTGGCTCGGAAGGTGGCGGAGGGCGGTCTCGATAGTCCTTTTTTTGGTCCAACCTTTTTTCTTGAAGGGGATGAAAAATTTGTACAGATCATCACACACAGCCAAAAGGAGCGGCTCGGTGGTCAGGCTGACGACAAACCTCAGTTCTTCATAAAGTCTGGTCCGAGCGGCATTGTTATCAATTTTCCCAGTATGCTCCCTTGTCAAACCGGCACCAGTTAATAATTCTGTGCAGGAGACATGTGCGCGGGTGCTACTACCCCGAGTACATGGACTGAGAGAACTAATGAAAGAATAGGCCTCTGGATCAATTAACTGACCACGGTGATCCTTTAATTCATTAGGAAGAAATCTCAAAACTTGGTCTTCGGCATGACTCCAGATGAGTTTATTGGTTTCGGGGTGGCGAAACTGATAAGAGGTGGCTACAAAAAACTTTCCGGTATTCTGGCAATAAATGCCGGCAACAACGGCTGTCCTTTCGGCAGGAGGAAGCGAATGGAGGTAATCAAGAATGGTAAACAGAAGTGTGTCGAGTGAGTCGTTTCTAGGCTCGAAAGTCTCTTTGGCCATGGCTGGAAGTATACCAAACTATTTTCCAGAAAATCAATGTTGAGCCACTTAGAGACCGGAGGCGTCTTTTTGGAGTTGGTTGAGATCGGTTTGTCCCCCATCATCGATGGTAGCATTCAATTCGGCATTTAGGTCATTGAGGTTGGTCGAGCCTGAAGTGGGAGCGGTGGTAATTGCCGCCGGGGGCGTTGTCTGAGAGCTAGTGGTAGTCGCGGCGGGACCAGTGTAGCTACAAGCACCAAGGAGGAGTGCCGAAACAGCTAATAAGGTAACGGTTCTTATCTGCATGTTATTTTTCAACGGTATTTGTTAACTTTTCGCCGACGACCTTGCCAAGAGCAACGAGAACATCGCGGACCGCTTTCCTGGCGGTAACGACCATCTGATGAGCCGCCTGGAGGTCCTTCGCCAGCTGGGTGCGGACCGTGGAAGCTGCTGAACCCAAGTTGGCTTCGGTGGTGATCTCAATGGTGTAGGTTTTGGCGGCTTGAGCGTTCACCGCTGTGCGGGCGGCGGCAATGGCGTCGCGGGCTTTGGTGATGGCCGCGCGAACTACGGCAACGTCTTTGCCGGGGGCGGCGACGGTGTTGGTGCGGGTTTCGATTTTGTTTAGTGTTTCCTCGATCTTGGTAAGGTGGCGAAGCATGGTGGCGGTACGGTTGGCGTTAAGCTCTTTCATGCGGGTATCCAGCCGTTCGAGGATGGCTTTCTTCTTTTGATCGCGAAGAGTGGCGAGCTTAGCACGAAAGTCAGCTCTGATCTCATCTCGCTTCATTTGACGATCAGTGGCTCCTGAGGTGGTGTTCTCTGCAAAAACCGGGCTGACGAGGGCTAGGGCAAGGGCAGAAATGGAAAGGATGAATTTTTTCATACTCAGATGAGTATCGCTCGAGAATGTTTTTTTGTCAAATCTAGTAGGCGATGCCCTCGAAGTTGGGGCAATTATTTTTGAACCAGGCCAGAGCTTCAGGAGTGCAATTTCTGGCCCCCTCGGGCGAAAGCATTGGCATGCAGCTAACCCAGCCGCCTTCGAGGCAACTGTAAGGCGGAGGGGTAGGAGTTGGGGTAGGAGTTGGGGTCGAGGTGATGGTTGGAGATTCCGGGGCAGGAGGAGCTTTGACCCGAGAAAGATAGAGGTAGCTGGCTTCGAGCCCAAAAAGAATCAAGAGAATGGGTAAAACAACATATCTCAGCCAGGGTTGGTCTTCGCTTTTCTTTGCGCGGGGCATTAGATAAACTTTAGCACAAGCGAGCTAGTCGATCAGGCCTTCACCCTTCATTGTGTTGAGGGCTTTGATGGTGATGCGGAGGCGGCCGCCGGTATTATTTTCTTTCACAAGTTTGATGGCCTCGTCGTAAGTGAGCCAGCGGTAGTCATCAAACTGAGTAGACTTGAGATTGAGTTCTGCTGAGTTGGTTTGGGTCGCGAGGAAGTAATACTTCTTCCCTTTCATGACAACCGACTGGCCGTCGTCGGTCCTCATGGGACGGTCGCCAATCTTGTCCTTGGGAAATTCGACTTTTTCAGTGGCAACATAAGTGAAGTTGACGTTAGCGTGATGGATGAAGTCCTCTCCCAACTCCTCCCCCATCTCCCGATTTGCACTAGCCAAGAGGTCTTCTTTGTTTTCGACACCTCCCTGAGGAAACATCCAAAGATCATGCTTTTTTTGGTAGACAAAGAGAATTTTCTTGTCGTTTATCAAGCAACCGACGACCTCGGGGCGAAAGCCCCCGAAGCGAGCTTGGTCTATTTCGGCGAGGGTTGGAATGGTAAGGGGCTCGCCGGGTCTCCCGACCGGAGGCGGAGGTACTTCCTTATTGGATTGTGCGGGAGGGGGGGTGATAGTAGGTTTTGCCTCGGAAACAGGAATGGCATAGGTGAGAGTGGAAGTATCAGGTGCATCCCGCTTTCTATAGTAGCGTTCGAACGAGGCACGAAGCACCTTGTCGCGGTTCTGGTTCTTGCTAAAAGGCAGAGCCAGAGTGTAAGCCGGGAAAGGAAGAGAAATGGATTCGTCGATGGCGAGTTTTAGGATAATTTGATAACGGACCAAACTGACGAGATCATCCTGGGTATAGGTTTTGCCTGTTTCGGCGATGAGCCGGTTGGCGTCATCGGCGCCAACGACGAAGCTAACAATTGTACCGGCGTTGCCAAAAATAGCTTTTTGGATATCTTCGGGAAGCTGGGCGGTGTACTGATTGGTCAGAATCAGGTTGAGGCGGAATTTACGTGCCTCGGAAAGGATCTTGATAAAGGAGGTAGTAGCAAAGTTCTGGAACTCGTCAACATAGAGGAAGAAATCACGGCGATCCTCCTTGGCGATGTTGACGCGGTTCATCGCGGCGATCTGGAGTTGACTGATGACCATGGCGCCCAAGAGGGCGGCGTTATCCTCACCGATCTTGCCCTGAGCGAGATTGAGGATGATGATCTTACCTTCGTTCATCATTTCCTCGAGGTCGACCGAGTTGGTGGGATGAGCGATGATATTTCTGATGGTCGGACTGGTGACGAACTGGCCGACCTTGTTGAGGATAGGCGAGATCGCTTCGTTTCGGAATTTCTCGGTATAGGAATCGTACTCAAGTTTCCAGAAGTCGACGAGGACGGGGTCGTCAACCGTCTCGAGGAACTTGTCTCTGAATTTCTTATCGGTGAGGAGTCGAATCACGTCAACGAGAGTACTGCCCTGGCGTTGAACCAGAGTGAGAACGGCGTTTCGCAGTAAGTATTCGAGACGGGGGCCCCAGGAATTGCCATAAAGTTTGTAGAAGATACCAACGATACCTGAGGCGACCAGCTCACGGTGCTCGGGGTTTTTGACGAACAGTGGGTTCAGGTGGAAAGAAGTATCTTTGGTGCTCGGATCGAGATAGGCCACATCGTTGACGCGGTAACTAGGGATGAAGTCAAGCAGAATATCGGAGAGGTCACCATGAGGGTCGATAACGGCGACGCCGGCTCGATTCCTGATGTCCGCGATCGCCATATTGGCGATGAGGGTAGACTTTCCGGTACCGGATTTGCCAAGAATATAGACGTGACGACGGCGATCTTCTCCGTTCTTGATGCCGAAAATAGCCATCCGGTTTTTGTACTCGGTGCGGGCAAAGAAATTGATCTTGGATTTCTCTTCATCGGTGAGTCCTTCAGCGACGGGGAGATTACCAGGAGGTTCCCCTTTTAAGGTTTTCCCCCAGGCTATATTTCGAAGTCCAATGAGATCAACGTTGGGGAAATGATAGAGAGAGGCAATTTCCAAGAGATTGAGATGCTGGTGCGCCGGGGTATAGTCGGCGGAGCGGCTGATCATGGCTTTGGTCAATTTGTTTTTGGAGGCAAGACTTAGTTTCTTCTTTCTTGATTTAAGAGAGTTGCCTTCGGCCAGAGAATAGACACCAAAGGAAGTCGCTATTTGGATGACGATCAGGTCAGCTTGAGCCTGATCGGGGGCCACACCTGCGACCCGGATGTCGACGTTAAACCCAGGCAAGGCGATCTTCCCCTCGATCAGCGCTTTTTGGGGGTGAGCCTCTTTTTTCTCGGGGGCAGTTTGGATGCCCTCGTGGGCTAAGGCGCGGGCATAATTGGCCCAGCCACCGGGAGCAGCCGAAAGACAAAACTGGATGATTCCACCCTGATTGGCCGGTAATTTTCCCAAGACCCCGAGGATGGACGAGAGTGGGTCCGGAGCCTTGCCGGCAATCGTATTCAAGGGCAGATAATAGGGGGCGGCAAGAGAAAGCTGGGTCAAGGTCTGGGCACCGTGGGTCAGCCAGGGCTCCATATAGTCATTCATGTGGGTAATGATGGCGTCAGGATACTGAGCGGCAATCTGAGCTTTGACCAGGGGGGCGATTTTTTCCGGACAAGTGACGACGAAGTAGATCGTCTGGTTCAGGCTGGCCATCTCGAGAGTAATAGTATCGAGCTTGCCAAAGAGCCGAAGAAGGAGGGAGGTTTTCAGAGTATTCCTTAGGGACGCCAAAACGTGGACAAAATTCTCATAAGTGACGAGGGAGTCCTTGGCGGGGCGAATTTCGAGGACGGCACGAGAGGTGATTTCGGGCATGAGTTAAGTATAAAGGATTATGCCTTGGCGGGAGCGGCAAAAACGATGCGTTCGGTCTGAGCAGTGTTTTCGAGGATCTTGACTTCGGAAAGAAGGACGCCTTCGACGACAATTCCCTTGTCTGCGAAGAGCTGGTTGAGCTCGTTCTTCAGGGTCTCCTCGATGCCGGAACGAGAGTGAGGAATATCTTTGCTGTTCACTTCGGAAAGAACATGGCTGATGCGGGAACGGCTGTAGGGACGGACGACCTTGCTGATAAAGTTGTCGCCGATGTTCTCCCAGAGCTCCGGAGCGTTGGCTTTGTCGATGCGGAGAAGAATCGAACCCTCGATGCTGATGCTTTTACCATCCTTGGTCGTGGTTAAAATTGGCTCATCTCCCAAAGACTCTTTGTTGTTGATATCGAAACCGTGGCGGATGGTGTACTCGAGAATTTGGGCATTGAAGAGCTTGGCTACCTGCCAGAACGGGATCTTGAGATGGAGACCGGGACCCCAGACTTTTTTCAAGACGCCGTAGCCTCGATCGTAAACACAGGCGATGTGCCCCGGGGGCACGGAAATGAAGAAACCTCCGACAACCTCGTCCACGAGAAAACCAACCACTAGTTTATCAAAATCAGCCATATTTTAGGAGGTAGGGGTCTTTTGCTCTTCTAAATGAGGTGAGATCTCTCCTGTAAGAGTATGATACCAAAATAGGGCTTGCTTAATCAACAAAACAAAGATAGAGAAGAGAAGCGAGGTGATAATGAAAAGCTTCTTGCCGGCGGGGAGAAAGATGAAGACGAGAAAGGCGGTAATGGGCAAGAAGATAGCCAGTTGGAGGAACTGACGCCGACTGGTGGCATCGGGCGAGAAAAGCATGTGAAGGGCCTCGATGGCAAAAATCAACAGGGATTGGATCAGGTTGAGCGTGCCATTGGTTTGGGAAAGATCAAATTTACCCAAGAAAACCAAATTGATCGGGGTCTTGATTTCGGGCATGAAGGAATAGAGCAGGTGGAGATCCTCGCCCTCAAGCCCGGTTTTGAAGATGCGATAGAGCATGAGAACGATGATGACCTGGATTATGATGTTGATAGTTTCGCCAACCACAGCACCGGGGTTGCTACGCATAACTTCCTTGCTTTCCGAGCGCAGTTTAACCGGATCAAAACGATGTTTCCGCTCGATCTCTTTGATTTTGGCGGCGATAGCTGCCTTTTCCTTCTCGGAGCGGTCAGCGGAGAGGTTTAGGGGTAGCAGGATGATCTGGACAACGACGGCGAAAATGATAACGGCGATGCCCATATCAGAAATACCGGCTTGGCCGAGGGCCCAGTAGATAAAAACAAGAATATTAAAGAATGGCTGATAAATATAGGTAATAAAAAGCGAAGGCTGCATCGATACTAGTATATCCCAAGGTGTTCTCTAAGTTTTACCGAGAGATCGCGGGGGTGGAAGTAGGCAGCGTGAAGAGAGATGGTTTCGTGGGTAATGCGTTTTTTCATGTAGAGATACTGAAGCTTGAAGGCTGCAATATTTAACAAGGCTGTTACGGTTCGCAACATGAATTTTATGCGTCCTCGACGCCTTCCCCGGTTACGGGGCGGCACCCCTGTGGGCGCTAAAATTACGTTGCTCCACCGATCTTCACCCTCGTTTTTGAGGGCAATTTGGTAGGCGTTGGCGAGGTATTTTTTTGTCCAGGTGTTGGCCTGAATAAACCTCCGATAGATACCTCCCCGATCGAAGAGGGGTAGGGCCTGGAGGACTTCGTGAGCAGTGTAGAGATTTCTCTTGTCAGGAGGAACAGGAAGGGCGGATTCATCCAGCCAAAGGTTCATGCAGACCGAGTCCTTAATTTGATTTGGACCCACTTGAAACTTCCCGATTTTGGCGGGCAGGCGTCGTTTGAAAAAAAGGCCAAGAAGTGGGATGACGACGAGTCGGGTCAGCCAGAGTGCATCAGGGCGGGTGATAACCATAAGGTCAATATCATCGTCGACTTTGGCATTACCAACGGCTAGTGAACCGGTAATGGCGATTGTTGACACGGTTGGTACCAAGGTTAAGAGTCTGACAACTTTTTTGGCCAGGGATAATTTTGCCACGGAGAAATTTGGGCGATTTGATGGTTTTTGAGGAAAGAGCCTTTTGGTGATTTCTGTTGAATAAGTTTTGTCAGAAATCAACCAGCGATGAAGATCTGCATCAGTGAGATGGCCATGAAAATAGGCGGCGTACTTTTGGGTGAGGACTACGGCCTCTTTCAGTTTTCTCATACTACTGACCGGTGGGGGTCGGCAGTGGGTTAACGAGACGATATTGGGAAAGAACCTGGTTGAAACCGAGATTGAGAGTTTCGACGATTTTTACCGGGTCTTGTCTCTTGATGGTGGAGTTGACGGCGTCCTCAAGATACTTGATCAGGCGAGAGTTCAGGGCAGTTTCGTTGTCGTGGGTGAGGGTGGCCGTATAAAAAGTCTTGGCATTGGCCAGACCTGGAACCAGGGCGGCGTTGACGGGATTTTGGGAAGCGATTTGAGCGACGGCCTTATTCGCCGGGATCTGGGCCAGGTTTCTTTCTTTAATGGCGGATTCAAAAAGAAGCTGTTGGGCCTTGGCGGAGGCTAAGTAGCTAACGAATTTCCAAGCCTCTTGTGGATGGGGTGTGTTCTTGGGGACAATTTCAGTCCACATGGTGGCCCAGTTGACCGGCTCGACGTCTGGAAGCTGGGGAATTGGGGCGGTTTGCCAGATAAGTGCGGGGTTGATGGCGGAAATTTCGGGAACGACCCAGAGCGGAGCAATAATGACGGCAACCTTTTCGTTGGCAAAGGCAACAACAGAATCCGGCATGGTTTCGTCCCAGTATTGGCCGGGGAGGGCAAAAGAAGCATAGAAAGGTAAAACATCTGTACCAATCAATCTGTCGTCGGGCTGGAGAGGATTAAGTCCGCGTTGAAGAATCATGAGGGTAACGATGTCCGGCCAGAAACGGATGTTGACCGTATTTCCGAGTGCGACGCCGGCGCGGGTGATCTTGCCGGTGACCTGATCCCGAAGGGTGAGTGTTTTGGCGATAGTGGACAGCTCGACCCAGTTGGTCGGCGCTGATAAATTGGCTTGCCTAAGGATGTTCGTGTTGATAAATAACACCAAACCATCGAGGTTCATTGGAACGCCGAAGACCTGGCCGTTGACCAGAACGGTGTTGCCGACGACAGGGTAGAAATTGGTTTGGATTTCGGTAGCGGAGACGGTATTGGCCGGGGCCGGCAGTAGATTCTTGATAAACAGAGGAAGCCAGGTGCTATGAATCCGAGCAACGTCCGGGGCGGTAGTGCCGGCGATGGCGGTTTGAAGCCGGTCCTGATAGTCCTGTTGGGACTGGAGCTGGTAATTGACTTTGATGCCCGGGTTGGCGGCCTCAAAGGCATCTATGACCGGTTTCATAATCGCCGAAGTCTCCCATAGTCCCCAGTAGTTGATGGTGATTGCCTGAGCTTTGTCGGTGCTTTTGGAAGTGGGTTTTATACCGGCCAGGAAACGGCTGACAACAAAAATGATCACACCAATGACCGCGAGGCCGATGGCTACCGGAACAATGAACTTGAAGTGAAAACCTTTGATTTGGGGGGCAACGGCGGGCTGGGGAGGCTGATAGGCCGGTGGAACAGCTGGGTTTTCTTCTGGAGGGGGCAAGGTTCCCGAGTCGGTCGGCATTTGGGTACCGGGAAATGGACTGGGTAGAGGAAATTCATTGGCCATAGCTCATTTAAGTATACCAAGGATACGTAGCAATAGGATAAGATGGAGTTCATGAGGCAACACCATCCCCTCGTCAAGGTCGGCCATCATTTTGCACTGACGGTAGGTGTACTTTTTTCTTTTCTTTTTCTTGTTTCGAGTGTGATCGTGGTCGCTTATGAGTTTGCCTACCGGACAGTGATATTGCCGCGGGTATTGGTCTCCGGAGTAGACATTTCGAATATGGACAAGGCTTCAGCCGAAAAAAGGCTAGAGATGGAGTTTTTGGCCAATCCAAGCAGTGTGCAGCTTTTTTATCGGGGTCAGGACATCGCGGACGCAAACTCGGTCTCAAAAAAGTACGAGTTCGACTGGGCGGTGGAGCAGGCCTGGGGACTCGGCAGAAGCGGTAACGTGGTAAACAAAATAAACGAGAGGACGCGAATGTTTTTCAAGCCGAAACAGGTTGACCTGCCGATCAGTTACGATGCGGATGCACTTTCCGGAATGATCGCAAGGGCGGCAGGCAGTATCAACCAAGACAGCATCTCACCAAAGATTAAGATTGACTGGAGCGGTGAAATCAGAATCGAGCCAGGGGTCGACGGTCTCTCTGTGGATGAGGAGCTGCTTCTTGCTGACATCGTCAGCAAGTTGACGATGCCAGGGAACCACGAGATCGAGATCTTGACGCGCGTTGAGTCCTCGGCGATCGACAACGCGATGGTTAACCAGGCTCTGGAAACGGCAAGCAAATGGAAGGGTAGGAATTTGCGGATATTTTATCGCGACTACGCTCTGGTTCTGGCACCTGAGGATATCTTCAAACTGATCGGGCTGGCAAGGACCTCGATAAACGGTAACGAAGTCGATAGACTCACCAAACTGGTCAAGCCGAATGTGGAAGTTGAGGCAAAGAATGCCGTCTTTAACTTTGCTGAGGGCAGGGTGGTTGAATTCTCTCCCGAGGTCATCGGCATCAAGCTCGACGAAGGTACCTTTGCTTTGAAACTAGCCCAAACGGTCCAGGCGGGAAATGTGACTGACCTAGAAATACCGACAGTAACAACCGAACCGAAGATCAAGGCCGGAGACATCAACAACCTGGGTATAAAGATATTGGTCGGAGTCGGTACTTCCAAGTTTGCCCATTCAATTCCGAACCGGATTCACAACCTGACACTAGCTTCGTCGAGGCTGAACGGAGCACTGGTCGCTCCGGGAGAAACATTTTCCCTGGGCCAAACTATCGGCGATATCTCACGATCAACCGGTTACCGTGAGGCTTACGTGATCTCAGAAGGAAGGACTGTTTTGGGGGACGGCGGCGGGGTTTGCCAAGTGTCGACGACGCTTTTCCGGGCTATCCTAAACGCAGGACTGCCAGTCGTCGAAAGAAAAGCCCACGCTTACAGGGTGGGTTACTACGAGCAGGATATGGGACCTGGCTATGACGCGACCGTGTTCTTCCCAAGTACCGATTTGAAATTCATCAACGATACGCCCGGTTATCTGCTGATCCAAACTAAAGTGGACGCGAAAAATCTTTCGATGCGATACGAAATCTACGGCACTAGCGATGGCCGAGTGACGACAATATCTCCGGCAAAGATCTATTCGCAAACTCCGGCGCTAGCTACGATCTACCAAGATGACCCAAGCTTGCCGTTGGGAACGAAACAACAAGTTGATTGGAGTGCTCCCGGAGCAAGGGTTTCATTTGACTACAAAGTTGCCAGAGGAAGCGAGGTGCTACAGGACCGAACGTTTTACTCTACCTACCAGCCATGGGCGGCGATCTACCTGGTTGGAACGGGACAGTTGGCCAGCAACTAGGGAGTGGGCCTCCCCGCCCCGAAGGGCGGGGAGGTTTTGTGCAGATCATTTGTGATTGGGGCGGCGAAGGGGCGGAGCCTTGAGGGGCTTAGCCATCTCTTCGACGCCTAGCCAGAAGTGGTTGGGCATCACAATCCGAGACCGACGCACCGTGACTTCCCCAATGATTTTTTCTGGGCACCCCAACAGGCTGGGGTGAACGAAACAAACATTGGGCACTACGCCGTATTTGCTTTTGTAGTAATCTGCGGCGCGGGTAACCTTTTGGTCAAACAACATTTTCGGGTCGTCGTCGTACAAGATCATGCCGATGTCCATAGGGACCTCCTTTTTTTCGGCACTATGTAAATTTCAATCTGCTTGAAACAAATTATAACTCCTATGGGGTCATCAAGCAAATTCAGGATGACAGTCTTGGTAGTTATTCAACAGCCTCAGGTACAATTAGAGAATGATCGTTCTTGCTATCGAGTCCACGTGTGACGAAACGGGTGCCAGTGTGGCGAGAAGATCCCCAATGGTCGAGGGTGACGTTATCCAGGCAGGTGTTGAAATACTTTCGGACGTGAAGGCGAGTTCAGCCGAAATTCTTTCAAAATATGGCGGAATTGTGCCGGAAGTGGCAGCCCGGGAGCAGGTCGCCGCGATCATTCCGGTGATCGAGGAGGCAATTGAGAAATCTCAAATAGCGATTAATCAAATCGATGCCATCGCCGTGACAGAGGGACCTGGGCTGATCGGCAGTCTCTTGATCGGAGTGGAGACAGCAAAGGCACTGGCTTTGGCTTGGAAGAAACCATTGATTCGCGTGAACCATATGGCCGCCCACTTATTTGCGAACTGGATTGTGAGAAAGGACGATACCGCCCCCGAGGAATCCCTTCGGGCCATCTCGGGGGTGTCTAATAGCACGCCTGAGTTGCCTGCAGTAGCGCTGATCGTTTCCGGAGGACACACTGATCTAATTTTGTTGCGTTCACTGACCGATTGGGAGTGGGTCGGCGGAACCCGTGACGACGCCGCCGGTGAGGCCTTTGACAAGGCGGCGCGAGCGATGGATTTCCCCTACCCGGGAGGACCAATGGTGGCGAAGGCAGCCGCCGAGGCGGAACTAGAACTGCCAGTGGAATTAAAATTGCCCAGACCGATGATCCATGAGAATAACTTGGAGATGAGTTTTTCGGGACTGAAGACGGCCTTGATCGACGTGATGAAGGAAAACAAAGAGAAGTTGGGTAGGGAGCCAGGATTGATCAAGTCCTTGGCGCGCGAGTTTAATCAGGCCGTGGCAGAGGTCTTGATCAAGAAAACAATGTTGGCAATCGAGCGTTTTTCGCCAAAAGCGGTACTACTGGCCGGAGGGGTGGCCGCGAACACGACCTTGAGAGAAGGACTGGCTGCGGGGGTGAAAAAGGTTGGTCTGGAGTTTTATTTGCCGGACTTGAAATACTGCACCGATAACGCGGCCATGATCGCCGCCTGTGCTTTGATGCGGCCCACATACATCGACCCCCTGAAACTGCGACCTAATCCTGGATTGGAAGTAGGGTAAAATTAGGCAGAATGGATAAGAACTACGATCACAAACTGCACGAGGATAAGATAATTTCCGCTTGGGAAAAGAGTGGTGCTTTTGCGGCACCGGAGGCATCTCGCGCAAAGGCTGACGGGAAACGGCCGTTCACTCTTATCATGCCGCCGCCAAATGCCAGCGATCCGCTCCACGTTGGACACGCGATGTTCGTGACCATCGAAGATATCCTAATCCGCTACCACCGAATGAAGGGTGACGCCACTCTCTGGCTACCGGGAACAGACCACGCCGGCATCGAAACCCAGTTCGTATTTGAAAAGAAATTGGCAAAACAAGGCAAGAGCCGGTACGACTTTGACCGGAAAACACTTTATCAAATGATTTCTGATTACGTTAACGAATTTTCCGGGGTATCCGTCCAACAAATGAAGAGACTTGGAGCAAGCGCGGACTGGGGACGGTTCAAGTTCACTTTGGACGGTGATATTGTCGGGTTCGTCTTGACGACTTTCGAAAAGCTACACCGTGACGGCCTGGTTTACCGAGGTGAGCGCTTGGTGAACTACTGCGTCAAGTGTGGCACCAGTTATTCCGAACTAGAAGTAATTCACGAAGAAAAAAACGGAAAATTGTATTTCATCAAGTATCCTCTGGCCGATGGCGGGGAGATCGTAGTCGCGACAACCCGACCCGAAACAATGCCCGGCGATACGGCGGTGGCAGTGAATCCGGAGGACGGGCGCTACAAGCACTTGGTTGGCAAAATGGTGATTTTACCACTGGCCAATAGGCTGATCCCGATCATCGCTGACCCAATGGTAGAAAAAGAGTTCGGTACGGGCGCGGTTAAAATTACCCCAGCCCATGACATGGCAGACTACGAAACCGGAATGCGTCACAACCTGCCTTTGATCCAGGCGATCGATTTTTCCGGTCGGATGGCGGGGGCGGCCGGAGAGTTTGCCGGAATGAAGGTCGAGCCGGCACGAACAGCCGTGATCGAGAAATTAGACGCACTTGGGTTGGTTGAACAGACCAAAGAACATATTCATAACGTCGGCACCTGTTATCGCTGTCACAGTATCATTGAGCCCTTACCCCTGGCTCAGTTCTTCATAAAGACCAAGACTTTGGCCGCGAAAGCAATTAAAGCGCTAGATTCCGGCGAAACTGTCGTGTTGGGAGCAGGGCGCGATAAGATATTACTCGACTGGCTGACGAACATTAGAGATTGGAATATTAGCCGGCAGATCGTTTGGGGCATCCGGATCCCGGTCTGGTATGACGTGACCGCGAACCCAACGATGGAGGTAGGCTTTTTGAATACAGCCTCCGAGTTCGTGAGGGGTACACTCATAGAAATGATGGAACGCGGACATAGCCTCGCCGAAATTGAAGCGGGTTTACAAACGCTCAGACCCGCGATCGGGGCCGAGTTTGTCGTGTCAAAGACCAAACCGGGAGACAACTACCTGCAGGAAACCGATACTTTTGATACCTGGTTCTCCTCGGGGCAGTGGCCGGTCGCAACTCTGGCGACAAACAGGCCGGACGATCTTTCCTACTACTACCCTACTAACGTGATTGAAAGCGGTTATGACATTCTGACCATCTGGATAATGAGAATGATGCTCCTGTCGATCTACCTGACCGGAGAAACGCCCTTCAAGTGGGTTTATCTTCATGGCCTGATTCGGGACGAACAGGGACGGAAGATGAGTAAGAGTATCGGGAACGTGGTTAACCCATTGGATTTGGTAGAAAAATACGGCGCCGATGCTCTGCGGATGGCGTTGGTGATGAGCACCACTCCGGGTAGTGATAGCAACGTAGGAGAAAGCAAGGTTCGCGGGATGAGAAATCTGGCCAACAAAATCTGGAATGCGGCCAGATATGTAATGGAACCCGTAAATCAAGATCAAAAACCAGGACCCATGGACGAGGAGTTCAACCAGAAGTTAAAGCAGGTTATTCATGACGTTACCGACCAGCTAGAGAATTTGAAGATCGGCCTCGCCGCCGAGACCGTTTACAATGAGTTCTGGCACTGGTTTTGCGATAAAGCAATTGAAGACAACAAGTCGTGTGAGCTCTCAAGTGACGCACTGAGGCGGGGGTTTGTAGTCTTCTTGAAGCTACTTCATCCTTTCACTCCTTTCGTAACTGAGGCGATCTGGCAGAATATGATCAAAGATGGGTTACTGCTTGCAAGCACCTGGCCTGATGCTTAAGATGAAGTGATGCGCGCCAGACAGAAAAAATATACTTCCCCGATCTATTTATCGCTCCTCCATTTCCTGCCGTCGCTTTTGCTTCTTGGCTTGGTCGCAATCGGAATTATGAGCCTGAAAACGGGAGAGCAAGGTGCGGTGCTAGGATCTCAAACAACACTCCCCCAGATCAAAACAGAAACTGTCGAAGACAGACTTGGAAAATTGATGGAGGTAGCCAGGACGGTGAAGTCCGAGGCGGTCGAACAGGCGGAAATGGAATTACGGAACTGATTATTTGACAGGGGCTTTGGCCGGTGCTTTTGCAGGAGCCTCTTCTTTTTTACTTTCTTCAGTCTTGACCTCTCCCCCTTCAGCTGGGGCTTCGCCGATGATTTCGGTAACAACGGGCTCGACGGGAATAACTTCCTCTTTTTGCTGCTGTGCTACTGAAATGACAACTGCGTCCGGATCATCGAGAACCTCAATTTTCGTACGATCCAGTTTAAGGTCGGAGACCTTGATGACGTCACCGATATTCCTTAGGCTGCTGACGTCAACGGTTATATTTTCTGGCAGGTCGGCGGGGAGGGCTTCGACCTCGATCTCGTCGAGAGTGGTAATAAGAGAAGCTTGAAAATCAGAAACTGCCGGAGATTCACCGACAATCTCAACGGGGACGTTGGCGGTGATCTTTTCCTTGAGGTTGACCTGACGCAAATCGATATGGATGACCTCATCGGTTATTGGGTCCTTCTGGACATTGGTGAACATGACGGGGCGTTCCTCGGTCTCCCCCTCAACCTTGATATAAACAACTTGGGTTTCGCCGGCATGTTCATAGACGGGGCGAAAGACAGTCCCCCTGACCTGGACGGCCGTGCTTTTTACTTTGTTACCAAAAATATTGGCAGGGATGATCCCTTGTTTTCTCAGAGTTTTGACCTTCTTGCCGGTTATTTTCCGTGGTTCGAGCGATAAAGTGATTTTCGCCATGGCTGCTATTTTATCATGAAAGAGATATTGAGGCTATAATGCCTGATTTTTGAAAATGATGCCAAGGTTTTCCTGGCTCGTCTGATTGGTTTGAAAAACGAGTTCTTGGGCCGAAGTTTGTTTGAGGGGCACCGTCATATTCCGAGTAACGAGACTTTTTGGGTAGTGAATTTTAATGGTCAGGGGGTTGTTTAGCGTCCCCGGTTGTTTGAGAACGGCAAGGGTATATGGGATGAACTGTTTCGTGAGATCAAGAAGATAAGGGGAAATAAATTTGACCTCGAGGTGGTGAGCCTGATTGGTCGAGAGGCTGGCCGAGAACTCTATTTTGGTCAAGCTGGATGTGGCTGTCTGAATCAGTGACGCCGAATCCAACACCTGACCATCGAGCGTAAGACTGACTTTTTGTGAGGATGGGGGTAAATACAACTGATAATAGGTTTTGTAAAACAGACCGAAGTTGGTCGGCACCGGGACCGGATAGGAATAGTCGTAGTTTAGGGTGTAACTGACCTGGCCGTTTTCCCCAATCTCTGCCACAAGGTTTTGGGCCCTTTTGAGATAATAATTGAGCTTATTAACACTCATATTACTTTCATTGAAGTAAATCGTATCCGCCTGACACGCCAGCGAAGCAAGCTGGGGGTGACAGTTTGCACCGTTTATAACTCCGCCGAGATTCCCCGCTATAGCCAGTGCCTCCAAGGACGGTGAGCTAAACCAAAGATTGATCTCATTCGCGGCGACTGTTTTGAGTAATGCTCGACTAAGGGCGGCCAAGTTGATTTCACCGGCAAGCAATTTTTGGCCCAAAGTTTGAGTTAGGGCGGTGACAACATCAAGTCCCTTGCTGGCGGTCGGATTGCTGGCTAAGACAAAAATATTGTCAGCTGAAACGTCTTGCCCGTCAGCCAGTTTCGTGGAACCGATCTCTCCAAGTATAAAACGAAGCAGATTCAAGTTTAGACCAAAAACGCCGTCGACCGTCACGCTTTTAAACCTTTGATAAAACCAGGCCATTTGCTCGGCGCTCTTGCCAAAATCAGCATCCAGGTTGCTATCATGAAAACTCCAATTCGTTTGCCCGAGAAGCTGTTTGACAATACTCGGCGGCTCTATCTTTCCCTCGATAAGGCGGTCGAGCGAAAGCGATGAATCGACCTTAAAATCAATCACCCTCCCTTGATCTAGAGTGAGAACTCCATAAGTACTGATAAATCCCCCTGTTGGCCTAAGCTCATTGGTATCCTGAACGATAATTAGGTAACGTTGCAGAGCTTGATTGGAGGCTACTTTTTCGACGAGATCCAAGATCGGAAGCGCCAAAACCGCCTGTGACTTTAATAGACTGATTGACTGGTTGATATCAGATCCGCTCAGACGCTCTTCGTAACCGAACGGCAGTCTAACTTGATCAAGAAGGAGTTGAATTTGAGAGAGGCGTTCTGAAATAGAGATCAGATTTACCCTGAGTGCCGCGGTGGTAGCCTTTGCATCCACACTTTGTTTACCAAGAAGGCCGCGGTAGATCTGATCCCCCAACGAGTAAGTTTCAAGAACCGAGTTGAGAAATGATTGCCCGTGACCGAGTATTAGAAGATAATTGTTTGTCGAGTTGATTGCCTCTTTGGCAAAGATGTTTCCCAACGGAATGACCGACCGAAAGCCGGCCGTAGCCAGCCGATTATAAAATGCCGCTTGCGACAAAGTCGACCTGGCTTTCTTTTCATTGCCGTTTCTGATTTCCTGATAGGCACGATAGGTGTCCGTGGTCGAAAAATAGAGGCCAATAAAGCTGATTACAAATGGAAGAATTGCCAGGCCGGCCACGGCCAAAGCCGCGATAAAGATAGTTTTGGCAAGGGCTCTTTTTTCTTTGACATGTAGACTTGGAACCTCATGCAGCACGAATATCTTCCCGAACATTTTTTTCTGATTTTCTTTTTTCTGCGGTTTAAGCGGTTCTAATCTGTTGAGGGTAGTTTTGGGAACCGGGATGGTTTCCTTATCTATCGGAAAAGAACACTGGCTAAGTATTTTCGAAATATTTTCGGAAAAGCTATTCTTGGGGATCCAGTTCATTAATGCCTGAGTTTGAATAGACTCGTCCATGAGTCCATTCGACTCTCTTTTTTCACGACTGCTTAGATTTATCTCAAGCTGGCTATTTTTCTTTTCAAGACTCCGTTTCAAAAGGTAGGCGATTTCGAGGTCGGTTATTTCCTCCGTCACACCGACAAAGACTTTTCCTGATGTGTTGGTAATAAAGAGACTTTTTACAATCAATTCGCAGAGATCATCTGTTGAGGTGGGGTGGAATTTGACCGAGCCATCCGGAGTAACTTCAACCTCTCCCTCACTACCAATCTGGCAGAGCCAGTTTTCGAACGAATCAACAGCTTCCCCTTCTTTTGTTTGGTACAAATCCCGGGTGATGATCAGACGAAGGTTGTTTTTTCTATCGTTTAGGTATGGTTGAACTAATGAGCGATGCTTTTCCGAAGCGCCATCCCCTTCTTCGCTACAACTAGCAAGGACAAGACATACTTTGCCGGTATATCCGGACAGGCTGTCCAGATCGTTGAGAATAATTTTCCCAAGGTTTTCTACAGAGGCGTCAGTATCGTAGACCAAAAGACGATAGTCGGTATCTTTGGTTTTATTTTTTTCCGTCCTGAGGTTACTTTTTTCCAAACACTTATCAATTTCCTGCGTCAGCGGTTCGTTGTTTCCAGCAAGGTAAATCGTGGCAATTGAAGCAGGCATTCTTATTTCAGTATACCAATCACATGAGCTGTTATCTTTGATAGTTTTCTCATTATCATTGTTATTACTTTTTTTCTTTCTTGTTTTCTTTCTATTCCAGCTTCGTTTTACATTTTATTTTTTATGTTTTTGTTCTTACTGGCTCACATGAAAATCTGATGCGTATCCCTTAACACTGTTATCCACAGCGATTAGACTAATGCGTTGAGACAGGTTGAAAATTTATTTGAGGGAGTCCAGCGCTTGGTTGACCAATTGGTCAGCCCGTTTATTCTCGTGACGTCTGACGTGTCTAAAGTTGATAGCTTTTAGCAAGTTTTTATCCTTCAGTTCTTTGATGAGAAGATGGACTTCTTTGACGAGAGATTGAAGATGTGTCTCCTTGACCCGGTATTTGCCTAGTATCTGGCGGACGATCAGCTCCGAGTCGAGAATAAAAGTTAGGGTTTCGGTAGTGAGGTCTTTTTTGCCAATGAGCTGAAGGGCAATGATGACAGCCTTATACTCGGCGGTATTGTTTGTTTGGTCACCGATAGTTTCGGAGTGTTCAAATAGATAGTCGGAGTCTTCTTTCTTTCCCGAAATAACAATTCCGACGGCGGCCGGACCAGGATTCCCCCGGGCACCACCGTCTGTGTTAATGATGATTTCTTGATAGTTCATTTCGATGTCTTGCTATTAGGGCGAAGGCGAGAACGATTATAAGCTGGTTTTGGGGTAACGTCCACCAGTAGTGGTCGAGAGATCCAGTCATTAGGATTATTCCGGCAAGATCTAGCAGATAGGAGCGGGTTTCTTTTCTTTTGATTAAATTTGCAATGGGGGTTCGAAAGACTAGCACGACCATAATAACCCCCAAGGCTCCCAGCTCTGTCAGCATTAGTAGGAATGTGTTGTGGACGGGCTGGAGAGTAGTGTAGGAAATCTGGTTTGCAGGCAGGATTTCGGAGAAGGCGGGAATGAAACGCCTGAGTCCAACTCCCATGATCCAACGATCGGAGATCATATTCAGAGAGGGCAGAAGTAAATAGTGGCGGGCGGTAAATGATTGAGCTAACCAGGCAGGAAGAGCAATAATATCTTTGGCCAATGGCGCCAAAGACAAGAGGATACTAATGATGAGGCTTCGGGCGAAACTGACTTTAACAACCTGAATGATGACAAAGGAAAGAATCGCCGCTTTTGAAAATGTGAGCATAAGTACCAGGGCGAGAAGAAACTTGGTAGATTTCTTTTTTATTGTTAGGGAGAGAATAACAAAAGAAACTAGAAGATAACCCGCCAGAGAGTTTGGGTGAGAAAAGGTAGAGTAGGGTCGCATTATTGGTGAGGGCAGAAAGGGAATGGTATGGTTGATCTTGGCTACATTGGAAAGCAGTGGGGTGATCTCCCGCTCGCCAAGATAATAAAAGATACCCCCAAGAGACGATTGGGAAAGGAATTGGGTAAGCGCAAGAAGAATGACAATGCCTAGGGAAATGCTAAACGGGCGAACGACCATTCGTTTTAGATCTTTGGTTCCTTTTAGAGCGATAAACAGCAGAAGGTATTCGAGCAGTTTCAGCCATGCAAAAACGGTGATCAAGCTGAACGAGGCAGTCCACAGATTCAAGATAATCAGGACGATGAGCAAGCGGCCGGGAAAGGAGATGATGAAATTCCGGATGGTTGAAATAATCAAACGATAGTTTAGAACCAGAAAGAGCAAGATAAAAATATCAGTTAGATAAAGAGTTGGAGCAAGATAGTCAATCTTGAAGCTTTTGACGTATGTTTCGGGTAGCCAAAGATGATAGCCGAGCTGGAAGGGAAGTGAAAAGATCACCAAAAATAGGGTCAGACGTTTGAGCACTACAGAAGATTGTACCCCGACTATTTGAGTTTGGGGATGACGAGAAGCTGACGTAAGGGAGCGTTGCCGCGAGATTCGGTGGTAACATCGGGGTGGTTTTCCAAATGTAGATGGACGATTCGTCGCTCATATGAGGAAAGATTTCCCAGAACGACTTCCTCGTTCAGAGACAAGGCTTTTTCGGCGGCGGTTTCGGCTAGGTGACGGAGCGAGTCCTCACGGCGTTCTTGATAGTCATTGATATTGACGGAGACGCGGTACCAGACGCCGGTGCGCTGGCTGATCATAAGAGACAGAAGCAGCTGAAGAGCGGTGAGACCCTCGCCATGATGGCCGATGTAAATGCCGGTTTGGTCTTCGGGAAGCTGAATGCCAACTTTGACTGCATCCTCGACCCCGCCTGCATCAGCTGAGCTGGAAGCACTGCGGGCAGGTTCTATTTCAACGGTATATTGGTCTGGTGAGAGATCTAGTAAAGAGAGAACATTCTCGACTAGTTTTTGGGCTTTTAGTTCCGCCATAATTTATATTGACTTGATAATGCGTAGTCTGGCCAGGACCGGTTTGAGGCCGCCTAGTCCGCTGATTATATACTGCTGAACGAGTGAAAAGAGAGTGGTAATGACCCAGTAGAGGGCAAGACCGGAAGGAAAATTGAGGGCAATAATAACAGTCATGGCCGGCATGATGTAAAGCATCTGTTGGGACATGCTCTGGGCCATCTCGAGACTATCTTCTTCTTTTTGTTTCTCTTTTTTATTTTTTGGTGCTTTGAGATGACCCTCAAGACCGGAGGTCATCATGAATGAGAAGATCAACTGAGTCAGTCCGGCGAGGATGGGCAAGATGTAGTATTGATCTGGCTTGCCGAGGTTGAGCCAAAAGAAATTTAGGTTCAGGGAGTGACCGTTGAACTGGCCAGTATTGATGAAATCGATAAATACCTGATAGAGGGCAATTAGAACGAGAAGTTGGGCAACCTGAGGAAGACAACCGGCAGCAGGATTGACGCCGTGCTGTTTGTAGAGATCCAGCTGGGCGAGCTGAAGTTTTTGTTTGTCTTTGTGTTTTTCTTTGAGTTTGTCAAGATGAGGTTTGAGTTCCTGCATCTTTTTAGCTGAACGAAGTGAGGGGATAGTAACCGGGACGAGAACACCGCGGATAACGACGGTGAGAAGAATAATGGCAAGACCGAGATTCTCCCCCGAGATGCCATAAAGAAAAACCAGAAGAGAAGTAATTGGGCCGGTGAGAAAGTTCAACATTTCAAGTTAATATTTATGATTTGATATTTCACCTGCCCGCATCCCGCTAGGCGGGAAGCTTTTGCAGGCAGGGGTACGGGGTCGAGGTGAGGTGAGTGCGAGAAAGGATGACAGCGAAGAAGCCGTCGAAAACCCAGTAAACCTCCGTGAATGATACCATACTTACGCACCGCTGTAGCAAAGTAGACCGAGCAAGTCGGGGAAAAAAGGCAGGCATAGTACGAACCAAACAAAGACCGTCCAAAAATGTGTTGAATGGGGGAGATAAAGCGCCGGTAGAGGCGAAAAAACATAGACTTAGTGAGTATTTAGTATCTTGATAAGATCAGCCAGGATCTGGTCAGTCGTCGCGCCCAGGAGACTCCTTTTGGGAATAAGGATTACATCTATGCCTCCCGGGAGCTTACTAAGATTAAGACGGAGAATTTCGGTCAGACGACGCTTGAGCTGGTGGCGATCGCTGCTTTTGACCAAGAATTTTTTACTTACGAGAACGGTAAGTCTGATAGGAGATGAAATGTCAGCACGAGGGGCGATCAGAAAGGTAAAGAACGAAGAGGAAAGGGTTCCGCCCTCACTTTCAATCCGAAAGCGATCAGTTTTGAGACTAAGTCGATTCGCTTTACTTAACATCGATGATGCTATTATCCGGCTTAAGCGGCGAGTTTGTGGCGACCACGAAGACGACGGCGCTGCAGGACCTGACGGCCGGTTTTGGTAGCCATGCGCTCACGGAAGCCATGTTTTCGGGCACGTTTTAGTTTTTTTGGTTGATAAGTTCTCTTTGGCACAACCTCATATTTTACACGCGAACCGGCATAAGGTAAAGCATAATGGCAATGGAGATGGTTTTTTGTATCCAATCGCAGATTTTAAATAGACTTGACGGCGCAAAACTTTCTTTTTGTTCGGGTATATTGGGGGTGGACAAAGTGTGGAAAACTTGTAAAACCGTGGGTAGTTATGCAAGTCAACGAAGCGGCAATCTGGACAAGTGTTTGTGGCGACCTGGAAGTGGCGATGAGCAACGCGACTTTTAGCTACTGGATCCGACCCTGCTTTATCAAGGGTATCACCGAAATAGATAGTGAAAGAGTCATCGTCGAGGTCGCCAGCCCATCTGCTTTCCATTTACAGCAAATTGATGCCCGCTACTACGGTCAGATCAAACAAGCTCTGGAAAAACAGCTGGGGAAGAGAGTGGAGCTCGCCTTGGTCGTCGGATCCTCCTCCGCCCGTGTTACGGAAGGACAAGGCGGCGGCAGGCAAGAAGAAAACGAGACAATCAAGACTGGTTTGTTCGAGGAAAGAAAAATCGAACAGCCGGAAACGAAAGGACTTTTCCCACGTTTTAACTTTGATTCCTTTGTAGTTGGCCGGTCGAACAACCTAGCCTATGCCGCAGCCAAGGCAGTGGTTGAGTACCCGGGAGTGCGCTATAACCCATTATTTATTTGGGGTGGGGTGGGGGTAGGGAAGACTCACCTGATGCAGGCGGTCGGCCATGCTCTAGTTTCAAAAGGCTTTAAAAAAGTAACCTGTGTCACCAGCGAACAATTTACCAACGACCTCGTCAATTCACTCCGGTCCAAAACGGTTGGCGCCTTCAAGAAACAATATCGGGAAGTGGGGGCTTTGCTGATCGACGACGTCCAGTTCTTCTCCGGTAAGGAGGCGAGTCAGGAGGAGTTCTTTCATACATTCAATCAACTTTATTCCAACGGCGTGCCGATCATTATGACCTCCGACCGGAAGCCGCAGGAGATCGAGAAATTGGAAGAGAGGTTGACTTCCCGATTCTTGGGGGGGCTGCCGGTAGACATTGGTCTGCCTGATTATGAGATGAGGGTGGCGATCCTGCGACAAAAGGCAGTGGAACTACATGCGAACGCCTCTCCCGAGATCATCAATCTGATCGCGAGCAACGTCATGACCAATGCCCGCGAGCTGGAGGGCGTTTTTGTCCGAATTATTAATGAGACGAGTCTATCCGGGGGAGCGGTAAATCAAGCTTTAGTTGAAAAAATCGTCGGAGTAAAACACGAAAGGGAAAACAGGAAACTCAGACCAATTCAGTTGATCAGCCTGGTAGCAAAACACTTTGACTTTAAGAATAAGGATATTGTAGGTAAAAGCCGAAAGGCCGAACTGGTCGAGGCAAGGCACGTGGCGATTTATCTACTACGTGACGAGCTCGGCCTGCAGCTGACGAAGATAGGGGAGCTGATGGGCGGCCGCGACCATACGACGATCATGCATGCGGAAGAAAAAATGAAACGTGAATTTGAATCAAACCAGACTGTCCGCGAAAAGATCATGAAACTGCGTCAGGATATGTATTTGTAAAAATGTTAATTAATGGGGACAAAAAGCAAAGAAACAGAAAAGTTAGCAATAATTATTCACAAGAGAATCCACATAATAGTCTAGAAATGCACAAAATTGGAAAGCCCGGAACCCAGAAATCAGTAATAAAAGATGGAAGAATCAATTAATAATCACTTAAACACATTGGTGGTAGGCAAGAACCAGCCGTGTTGTTAACATATCTACAGACTCTATTAATACTAAGTACTAAATATTAAGAATAAAGTAATAGAAGAAAGAGCATGAAAGTCAGTATTTTGACGGAAAACTTAAAGAAAGGATTGTCGATCGCGATGAGGGGAGTATCCACGCGGGTGCAGTTACCGATTCTCTCAACGGTTCTTCTTAAGGCGGGCAAGGAGGGGCTCGTCATTTCAGCGACAGACTTGGAACTATCATTCAAAGTCAAAGTGCGGGCAAAAGTGGAGGAGGAAGGTGAGATGGCGATTCCGGCAAAGTTGTTTTCTGATCTGGTGGCGACACTGCCGGTGGGTGTAATCGAACTAACGGGCGAAAAACAAACTTTGATAATCAAGGGCGAAAAAGTAAAAGCGGAGGTGGTCGGGCAGGGAAGCGAGGAGTTTCCCAGTTTGCCCAAAGCCCGCGGCAAGGGACTGGAACTATCAATCGAAGAATTGCAGGAGAAAGTGGAGAGGGTCGGCATTGCGGCAGCCAAAGATGACTCCCGACCGATCCTGGCCGGAGTACTGTGGGTTTTTTCGGAGAAGAAAGCAACCTTGGTCGCAACCGACGGTTATCGGTTGGGGGTAGATACTCTGAAAAATGGGGTCTCAGGGGGCGTGGAAGCCGGCGAGAAGTTTGTCCTGCCGGTGAGAGCGCTGATGGAGCTAACGCGGGTTCTCACGCCCTCAATGAAGTCGGTGATTGTCGAGTTTGATAAAGATAAGCAGCAGGTAGTCTTTTCGGCCGACGATCTGGAGATGAGTAGTCGGTTGATCGCGGGGGAGTTCCCGCCTTACAGTAAGGTGATCCCGACGGAAAAGAAAATAACGGTGACTTTGGAGAAAGAAGCTTTGGTGGAGGCGGTGAAGCGAGCGTCTTTGTTTGCCCGTGATAGTGCAAACGTGGTGAAGCTGCTGGTCAAGCAGGATGGGATCAGCGTGACGGCTCAAAGTGATCAGGTTGGAGGGAGTCAGTCTTCTTTGGAAGCGGAGGTGGAGGGAGAAGAGGTTAAAATTGCTTTTAATGCCCGTTACTTATTGGATTACCTGGGAGTAGTGAAAGGTGAAAAAGTGACGATGGAAACCGAAGGGGAGTTAAAGCCGGCGGTATTTCGGATCCCAAAAAGTGAATTCCTGCACGTGATCATGCCGGTGAGAACGCAGAACTAGTAGATATGACCAGACTTGAAGATAAGGATAAGAATGAGCTGAAACCGGACGATACGCTGGATAAGGTGATTATCGGGAAACCGGAGGATCATAGTGAGATGGAGGAGAGAGCAAGAGAATCTGCACATAGACTAGCTAAGAAGGTGCGGAATGAATTGGCAGATACTCAGGATGAGTTTGAGGCTGAAATGACGGTACTCGCCGTTGAGATGTTCAGGTCGGAGTCGGGTGCGGACGGAGTGGATCAAGCCGCCAGAATAAGAAGGGAAGGCTGGAAAAAACAGGTGGAGAAGATATACGAAAGAGCGGCCTTTCAAATGTTGGAGGGGGAAACCAAATACTCGCATGCCCAAAACTATGTTGGAGAACGAGCAGTCACTTTTGGAAGGAGGCTCTCGACCTGTATTGTAGCCTCAACCGTTAATTGTTTAACCGCTTGCGGTCTAAAAATAAAGAACCCTGCCACAACGGAGGACGGGATTATCAAAAAGCTTCTCTTGAGAGAAGGAAATCCAGTGACGATTAGCGAAGATGGGTATTTTGGTGCACATACACCAGTAACAATATGCCAAATTCTGAACACTGAACCGCAGTTCGGTAAGTATAGATATGAGGCGGCGATTCTTCGTCCAACGGTGGTTGAGTTGCTTAACGCCATTTTTGAGGGCCAGAAGGTTGTGTTCTCTCGAAACCAGCATGCAAAATCAATTATCGGATACAACGTTGATGCGGCGGGGCAAATCGTCTTCCAGATCGTCGACCCTTTGGATAGAAGTCGAAACGGAAGACCCGGAGTTGATGATGTTGAGCTAACAGAGTTTATTAATGGATCAAACAGATTTGGAGCATTATCAGGGTTTGAAGTATTTGTGGCGGTAAAAGTGACAAACAAGATGGATGAAGAGGTCGCTTCACAAGAACATGAGGCACTATTGGCTACTGGAGCTTGAGGGCGGGGGTGGCGAGGGTGATGTTTAGAGTGCCGTAGGTCTTTGACTGGCTAGTGCCGGTGAGAAAAACGTAAGGAGTAACGGCGGAGGAGGTAGGATTGGTGAGATAGCCGACGTAGCCTCCAGTGATGGTGATGGAATTCATCACCTCTTCTTTGTCCGAGAGTTCAAAGGCACGACTGCCGCTCTCGGCAATTATTTCGAAATTTTCGGCGGGTGTTTCTTTGATCTGACTTAAGGATTTGAGATCGTAGTCCGGGCTGAGACTGATTTGAGAAAAGGGAAGTAAAAGGCGCAAACTGACAAGCGGACCATAGAGACTGTAGCGGGCAGTGACGGCGGGGACACCGCGATAGGTGAGGGCGAAGTTGCGGAAGGAGTAGTTGAGGTTAACTTCGGCAAAGGTAGCTTGGCTTTGAACTGATGGAACGTAGCGTTCATCCGCAACAATGAGATATTTTACTTCTCCCGGAACAAGAGAAAAGTTCTCCGACAAATTGAGAACGGGAGTAAGCAGGTTAATCAGATTGGTAATTAGAATATCGGAATTAATTTTTTGACCGGTAGTCGGTATGGGTTTGAGATCCTGATTAAGAGAGTAGGAGGCTATTTTGTCTCTGAGATTGACGTAGAAGCTACCGGCGTTATCTGTGGAAACCCAGGTGTAGAGCGGTTGGTTGGGGAGCTTTACGGGTTGAGTAGTGATTCCAAGCATCTTGGCGAGAGGAGAATAGGTATTTGGATCTGCAAGTGGCCCGGCGACATGAATGACAGACAATGTTTCCGGGATTGGAAGCGTGTCGAGACGCCAAATGATACGAGAAGCAGGCTTGAAACCAGTATTAATAGGGGGAAGTGCAGTAACCGGGCTAGTGGGCACAGGTGTGGGCCTGGGGATGGTTATTTCCGGAACTTTTACGGATGGAGCCGCGAAATAGAAATAGGCACCAATTAGCGCGAGTAGAAAAAGAATTATAAAGAGCCAGTATTTCGAAAGGAGAGTTTTAATTTTCATAGTTTACGGTAGATTAACTTGACAGTTGCCATAGTCAATACAGCCCGGAGCGACGCGTTTGGGGAGGAATTGGTTGATATCTCCCAGATTTCCCCCTCTGATTTCATAGTGTAAGTGGTTGCCGGTAGAGTTGCCAGTGCTATTGACGTAGCCGATGATCTCGCCTTTCTGGACTAATTTTTCACCAGAGAAGGCGCCGGTAACCATGTGGGCGTAGCGGGTAGTGAAAGCGATTCCATTACAGGTGCCGGAGACGTCGACGAAGTTTCCATAAGGGCCGAGACTGGGATCGTAGCGGCCCAGGCCATTATGAGTGGCGATGATGGGAGTGCCGAGGCCAACACCAACATCAATAGCCTCAACATTTCGGTGGGTCGAGGTAGTGCGAGGACCTTGGGTAACGTAACCTGAAGCCAGGGGCCAGCCGGAAGGACAGCCTTCGGGGACAACTCCGCCGGAAACGACAGAATAGGGAGCGCCTTGGGCGGATTCGAGGTGGGCAATACCGGCGATGACGGGAGCAATCCCGATCACGGTGATGTAGAGAATAAAACCAACAAATGTGGAACCCATGATGATAATAGCGGCGGAAGAAGCGGCGACGGCAGTAACGGTGGCAAGGCTACCCAGGACCCCCCCAATTCCCGCGACTGCAAGTAGGGGCACGGCCAGCAAGTCACGGGCCTCAAGAGGTTTGCCATAGATACTGGTAACCATGTCATTGACGAGCCCAAAAACTTTTTTAGCGACTTCTGCGCCAACCATCAAAGCGGCTTGAATGATGAGAGAAATGCCAGCAGTGCTGACGCCAAGAGCGGCAGAAAGACCGGCAACGACGGCAGTGGCACCAATTTTTTCTAGGGCAAGGGCTCCTAATTTTTGAACTCCTTTTTGTAATCCTTCTTTGAGGAGAAACTCGGCTCCTTTTTTGAGAGTTTCATTAGCAATTCGGCTGACAAATTTTTGAGCGATCAAATTGGTAAATTGAGCGGCAATACGGTTTCCGAACTGTCTGCCAATGTAGCTCTGGATGGATTGAAATGGATGGGTAATGAAGTTGAAGATCCGGCCGGCGCGGCCCGGGAGAAAGCCGGATATCTGATTTGAGGCAGATTGAATTTGTCTACCAATGTTTGAAAGTGCTCCCGGAGGAGTAGGGGCGGGGAGATGAGGCGGAGGAGTTCCGGCCTGGGCAGCTTGTTGACGGAGTCGCGGAGAGATCTCCAGTCCAAGTTCATTTTTCGGATTTTCGAGATGATGAAGGCTTCGGTCGAGCTGTTCTTTGATTT
>Ga0154993_138_pt1 | contig 20922 bp, 20 predicted proteins | sample RifCSPhighO2_01_FD_105961 | JGI IMG/M metagenome (GOLD analysis project Ga0154993, IMG submission 105961) | Candidatus Collierbacteria bacterium RIFCSPHIGHO2_01_FULL_50_25
CTCAGGTAGAGTTCCTGCCTTCCCTGATAGTCGCCGTCCTTGACCACAATATAAGGAAACCCGCAATTTGTTAAAGACGCTACCAACTGGCTGCCTATTTGTTCCCACCCTTTTTCTACGACCACATAATCGATCCTGCCATCATCTTCCTGTTTTTCATATATGTACATGTTCATCCTGGCCGCCGCGTTGCCGTCGAAGTAATTACGGATCATCGCTTGGTCATCACAGAACTCTCTCAATCGAAACACCTCTTTCAGTCCCGGGCTTTCTTGGTATGGTCCGGTATATCTCGGATATACCGGGTATTGGTTATTCTCTAGCCAACGATTTTCCTCCTCACTCAACATTCCGTTATGATATTCTTCCAAGTAATCAAGCATATTCAGGCCAAAGTGGTAAGGATTAAGCCCCGTTTTTCGGGGTGCGACCACTCCCGCATGCAGACGCCACCACTCCACGTCCTCTCCTTGCGGCAGATAACCTCTCCCCGCCATTTCTCTCATGATCCTTTTATGCCAAAAGGAGGCCCAGCCCTCATTTATGATCTTTGTCCGTCTCTGGGGCCAAAAATAGAGGGATTCTTCCCGGACGATGTCGATGATGTCTTTTTGCCAATCGGTCAGGTCTGGCGAAAAATCCCTGATAAAGCCCAAGATGTCTTTTTCGGGATGAAGGGGAATCGGTACCTGCGTTTCCAACGGTTCCTCTCTTGGTCTTTCACTCGGCGCCAAAAGGTCCTCAAACTCGTCCCGCGGCCGCCTGTCCTGGAGCTGTTCGTGTCTGAACTGCTCCCGCCACAGCCGCATTTGCTCACTTCTGGACAATCGCACCGCACTCCGCGGGTCGGGGTCAATATGTTCGGCGATCGAAAGCGCCGCATCTAGGGTCGCCTCGACCTCATTTTCTCCCTCACGTTGTTCGTAGCCGGCGATTCGGCTCGCTCTCAAGGCCTCCATGTCCGGCATATCCCGTCTGGTCGGGGCAAACGAACTATTGTTCTTGAAAAAATCCGTATGTCCCAAGACATGGGCCATCACCATCATATTTAGGATCGGGGGGTTTGTCTCCAGGAGATAGGCAATGGATGGATCGCTATTGATGACCATCTCATAAACCCTTGATAAACCATAATCATATTCTGTCTTCATCTGGCGATAAGCCCGTCCGCGCGTCCAGTGAGAAAAGGCGCACGGTATCCCGTATGCGCCCATCTCATGCATAATATAAGCCGGTACCATCTCAAAGCGGGTCAAAAAAGGGTCCAGTCCAAACTCGCCTGCGATTTCCCATACCCGCCCCAAGGCTGTTTCTAGTTCGGCAAACTCTCTTTTCGAATCGATCTCCACCCTTTTCATTTTGTAGTATACTCCTTGTCTTTATCAAAAACGGTTTGGAGCGCCTCCCAAATTTCCTCTTTCGATTGGATAGTGACACTACTGAATCTATCGTCAGTGATTGAGCTCCGATAGGCCCGCAAGAGGTCACTATTCGCCTTGGCGATCTGGACAAAGGCGTATTGGTTTACTCCCAGATCCAACATCGCTTGAACGAGATCGACACACTTGGCGTCTTCATCTGTGCCATAGTTGTCTCCATCGGAAAAATGCAAAGGATAGACGTTATAATCTTCCGTTGGGAATTCGGTGACGATACAATCATGCGCCATTTGATTCGCCGATGAGCACTCGGTTCCTCCGGATGACTTCCGACCGAAAAATTCTTCTTCCGTCACTCGATATGCTTCGGTATCGTGAACGATAAAAACTAATTCCACATGCGGAAACTTCGATCTCAAAAATAACACCGTCCACCAGCAAAAACTTCGGACAATATAATTCTCAAAATCTCCCATCGACCCGGAAATATCTCTCATCATGATCAAGACGGCCGCTTCCGATTCCCGTTCCTTGATATTCCAGGTTCTGACTCGGTAATCATCTTGTTCGATACCATCGATCACCGCCCCACGTCCCTGTAACGCGTTTCGTTTCATGTTTTCCTCGATCGTCCGCCGCAAATCGAGATTGGTCGGTGTTCGTTTTTTCCGAACATCGTCGAAAGTGACTTCATCGGACTCCACCACCTTTATTGCCTTCGGTCTCAGATCAGGCAGTCCTAAATCCTCAAAAACCAGCTGCCGAAGCTCCTCGATCGTTAACTCCGCCTCCAAGATCTCCTCCCCCGGTGCATTCCCGGCCCCCTGGCCCGACCCCGGACCTTCGACTGGCCGGCTGCCAATTACGTCTCCTTCTTCCTCGCTCCCGTCCCCGGATCCGACACCTTCGTTGCCTCGTGACCTGATGATATGCGGCAACTCAATTGCCCGCAGAGGTACTCTGATTGTTTTTTTTGTCGTCGGATCAGTCGAAATGATTGTTCCATCGCTGATGATGCCGGGCAAGTTGCCCTTGATCGCTTCTTTGACCTTTCGGTTCATCCGTTCTTCATCAGCCTGGCCCTTCCGGTGCAATGACCAGTCCTGTTGCGAAATGTAGCACCTCTCTGATTCGAGCCGAGGCATAGATGTGGACTACCGATTCAATAATGTCCCCACGTATTTGATCAGTTCGTTGGCGCAGTGTGAACAGTACCCCTTTTCCACCAGGGAAGCGACTACTGTCGCCAAACGCTCTTGTTGTTCTTTGTTCGGTGTCCTCGTGCTCGTCGTCAGTTTCACAAAATCCTTTGTGTCCGCAAACAGCTTCGATTCGATTGCCCGTTTGAGCGCCGGGTGCATCTGATAGTCGAACTTTTGGTCGTGTCTGGCCGCAGAGGCAATTCTCATCAATACCTCCCGCCGGAACTCGGCTTTTCCGGAGTCCTGAACCGAGATCTGTTCTTCAATGCCCCTCATCATTTTTTCGTCCGGGTCAACGTCCTCTCCTGTTACCGGGTCCCTCAGTTTTCGCTTGTTGCAAAATGCGTCAACCTGATCCAAATAGTTCTCAAAAAGCGTCCGGGCCGAGTCCTCAAAGGCAAAGACGAACGCCGCTTGAACCTCTCGCCTGGCTATCTCGTCATATTCCTTCCTCACCTCGGCGATCAGGTTTATGACGGCTTCTTTCTTCGCGGTCGGTAAGTCGCGGGTATCCATGTGGTAGTCCAGACCGTCTTTTAGTGCCCGCAGAGCGTCGATCGGTGTCAAACACGGTCTGTCTTCCTTGCGGCCCCGTATCAAGGCCATTGACAGCGTGTCGGTCACATATCTGGGTGACACCCCGGCCATCCCCTCCCGCGGGAACTCTTTATGTAGTTCTTCCGCTTCTCTTGCCGATGTTCCTTCTACGTACTGACCGTCATAAAGTCGGAGTTTTTTCATATTACTGATACCTCGTTTTGACGACTCCAATCTCGACATGACGGCAAACATCGCCGCCGTCTCGAGTGCCCGTGGACTGACAATATGCCCCTCCGCCCCCTTCTTCTTCAACAATTTCTCATAGATCTTGCCCTCGTCGGACATCCTCAAGTTATAGGGGACCGGTATCACCAGCATCCTTCCCTTGAGAGCTTCGTTCTTCGCGTTCGCGGCGAATGATTCATACTCCGCCAAATTCGTGTGCGAGAGCACCACTTCGTCCGCCGGAATATTGGCGAAACCCGCCACCTTGATGACCCTCTCTTGTGCCAGTCCGAGCAAGATATATAGGAACCTTTCGTCAACCTTAAGGATCTCCACAAACTCCATCACTCCTCTGTTGGCGATCTCCAGCTCACCGTTGAAACAAAAGGCACGTGGGTCGGCGCGGGTTCCGTACTTTCCCAGCTTGGATAGGTCCACTTCTCCTGTCAGTTCACTCACCTCCTGTGACTTTGGGTCGGACGGAGCGAAAGTCCCCACCCCGACGCGATCCCGCTCCGAGAAGAAGACACGGCGAACGGAGATATTCATAACTGCCTCAACGTTTCCGTTTCCATAACGTTGCACGCAGTCCGGGCACAGATCACCTTCAATCTGAACACCATATTCCTGGCCAAATTGCTCGCGCAGCTCCGGCGGGACCAGATGAAGCGGATCCTCCCTCATTGGACAGGTCGAGATCGCGTAAACACCTCCCTCATCCGTCTTTGTATGCCGCTCTATACCTCGTTTAAGCGCCGCTATCATGGTCGACTTCCCCGAACCTGGGGGTCCCAGGAATAGAATAATTCGGTTTCTGGTTGATTGTCCCTCCGCTGCCGATTGTAATACCTCGCTCCATAGTTCGACCGCCCGGTCAGATCCAAACAACGGATCGTCAGCCGTTTCGAAAAAATCCGGCGCCGCACACGCTCGCCGTAATAACTCATGAGCACCGCAGGCCAACGACGGGTCTGCCGTTATCTTTTCCAGATACTCGCCGAAGGGTCCCTCCCAATTTAATCTATTTCTTTCCTCCACCAGTCTAGCTAAATTTTCGAGCGCCGCCCCTTTTCTTTTTTCCTTTTTTTCTACCACTTTTTTCTATAATTAATGTTAATGAGATATCCAGCCAGTACTAACTAGTAAATCATAATACTCCGACAACGTATGTCAACTATCTCAAAAACACTCAAACTAAACCAATATAACCTAAAGCTCTGGGTTTAGGCGAAAAATCTTCCCTACGTTACCTTAACCCCAGTCTGGTGGAAACCAGGCAAAATAAGCGGGCGGAAAATAATCGCCATTATTAATGGTATAGCCAACACAATCTCGAACGGTTTTTCCATTCTTCGGCCCGAATCTCCAAACTCCGTCAACTGCATTCGGCCAAAAAATTCCACTTTTATCAATCTTCCCATCTCCCGGTGCCACCACCGCAATCGGCGACAGGCCGCTGCTTCTTTTGTTTCTCGGGATAACGGTGACAAAATATCCGGCGTTAGCGAGCGCTTGGGCTTCCTCACTACTTGCCACCGGGCGCCAACCCAAAAGCGTTGCTCCGGGATCCACGGCCAACCAGTCATAAAAGATTGAGGCAGTAATTAATTGTTTGCGCATTGTCATCCAGCGAGGAATGGGGGCCGCGATCGGATAGCCCTTAAAACGGTAAGCCTGGGCCCAGTCTTTGACGGCAACTATGCCCTTCCCCTTTTCATACCTGCGATTTCTCTTATCAGCAATATTATTCCAAGAAAGTATCCTGAGTAGCTCTTTTTGACTCATTCTGTTCATCGGGGAAGGTAGATCACCCTCTGCAATGGGTAATAAAGTGTCAGATCTTTCCCAATAAACGCTATCCGTTCCAATATGCGTCCCCGGCCGGGCAACCCCACCCGGAAACATGGCTTCCTGAAACATTGCATTAGGCGTCCCGCTGCTCCCCGAATAAGAACTCATGATCGTTTCCATCATCGAAGTGACCTCGACAGCCGACGAAGAATCAAACGGAATAAATGAGGGAATCGGCTCACCAACAATTGGGGCGCCGGTTTTGTCAAAATAAACCGATCGGGCATTCCACATGATGTAATCTTTGGCTCCAATAACTCTTTGGACAATCGTTTCTCGGTTGGCCGTAGGCCGCTGGTAACCCACTCGCGTCCCACTGGGCAAACCTTCTATTTCAGCCACTACGGTTGGTTTGTAAATACCGGCGCGTTTTTTGTCGGGCTGTGTGTCCCTCGCTTCCATATGCAGCCTCAGAACCACTGACCGCGGTAGATTGGGGTTTAGCATTAAAGGCAGGTGTCCCCGGTCAACCGTCGGCGAAACACCGATACCCAAACCATTGTAGGCGTAATCATAATAAGCCGGATTGTGAGCATAGTTATGGGGCTGAATGCTGGTCGGCCGGGCGATAAAAAAGGGTATCCAAACTCCATTCACCTCGATCACTATCCCAAGCACCTCCCCGAATGTCGTCGCCATGTTGCAGATGCCATTAAGAAAATTTATATAGCCATCACCCTGCCTGCCCTTGTCGCCATACTCATTCGGGGTCAGCGCGTCAAACGGATCAATCTCCTCCGTCAAAGCAAACTCATCCCCAGGACGAAGGACAAGTGTCCCCAATTCATGGATCGCCTCTGACGAGTTCCATTCTAGCTGAGTCACGTTCCTGGGAAGAATGATCGCCTTCGGACTCTTCGGGCCAATATCCACATCATAATTAAAGGTCGTCCACTTTTCGATAAATAGGCTGGCGGAAACCCTAACCCGACCCCGGTCGGGCCACAATATATAAACATTGCCGTCCCAAAAATACGTCAGATCTAGGTCCGCGCCGTCCCCAAGAGGACCCATTTCCCCCGGTTCATTATCATCAACACCAAGAAGCAGGCGTGGATCGCCTGGCCGAGGCAACACTGCGCCAGCCCCAAGCGCTCCACAAAGTTTGAAAAATTCTCTTCGATTCATATTTTTTAGATTATGTCTCTAATTACCGCAAACGGATCGAACCAGGTCACCACCAAAGTATGCCTGGGATCCCTCGGGGTGACGTCCCAAGATCCATCCGCCCTTTTTTTATAAAACTTGGTCAACTGGGAAAACGCCCGCTCGGCGCTGGCGCTTCGCATTCCGGCGGCCATTTCCGCAAACTGGGGTTCGCCATCAACATGATAGCCTACCAGTGCCGCTACATGATAGTAAGTGTCATAACCATTATGACCCAAGGCGACCGTTAGATAAATCACATTCCCCGGAGCAAGCCGGTCATAAAGCCGTCTCTCAAGGAAGTCGATCAAGGGGGCATCGTGGACATAGGTGGGACAGTTCCGTCTTAGCCAGTTTACCTGAGACACCGTCCCGCTCCACGGAAAGGGATCGGCAAACTCAGCCGACTGACCGTTTCTATCACTAATGGGGAAACCAAATTCTCCCAAATATGCAGAGATAAAAGTAGAGCAGGTCCGGAATTCATCCCAAGAATATTCACCGGGCATGGAACGTACCGCAGTCTGGGCCGCTTCCAAAGCAACAACCGTCCGGTCGTCCAAGATAAGTCCCGATTCCGAGACTTCCAATCTATCAGGTGTGGTGAGTGGGGGCTCGCTCGTTTCGACTTCATTCAGGCGTTTTGGCGCGGGCGTGGCCGAAGGTATCACCCTCTCAACTATAGGCGCAGGTGTCGGGGTACTTCTGGCCTTAACACGGTTGGCTGTCAAACCGGTCTTCCCCCCATTTATCAACAAACTTTTTCGTCTCTCCAAACATGCCCAAAGAAGAAGGCCCTCAGTAGCTAGGGCAGAAAGTATTAAAAATCTTCGGCGGCCACCTTCGTTTCCCATTTGGAAGAAATTATAAGCAATCCACCCACCAATATTCAACTAGGTGAAGGCCCTGCCCAAGGTATCATGGTCCTGGGCAAATTTTGCTTTCATTGGGTTACTATTTTCAATCTCGCGCCGGTTATTCTCACTGTATTTCCAAGTAGGTTTTTTACTTGTAAGTAATATTGGTTTTGCCCCCTCCAGATGGCCAGATTCCCCGAGTAAAAACTGGCCCTTGTGTTCGCTACAACGCTGACTTCGCTACCGTCAACCGCCCGACCGTTGGTCACGTCAAACAACCGAACCGAACCGGTACCATTCTCGACCCAACCCGAGTAAGTCACGGCAGACACGTTGCCATAGAGACTTTGGTCGAACCAAAAGTCAGTTCCATCGACCTTCGTCCAGTCAAATCCCGAGCTACTCCCCGATGGCAAATTCATAAAACTTTCTTTCGCCGCCGCCGTCCTTGCCGTCTTCCCCCCCACGCCGGCCGATCTCTCCAAAGCGGTGACACGACGGGTCAGTGCTGTTACTTTTTCCGAAAGACAATCAAGGTCGCAGGCAGCTTGAGCTTGGGCCTCATTCCTCCCGGATAATCCAAGGAGAACCAGACTCACAAACAAAGCTCCCAAAACAATGACTAAATCTAGCTTCTTATTCACCTACTCCCAGTTTAACATTATTATTCAGAAACTCTGATATGATATCTCCAATGAAAAAAACAGAAACACTGTTTCGCCGATCTGACCAAGAGGCACTTGAGGCAGGAAGAATAATCAGCCAGGCGATTCAAACCGAGATCAGAAAGGTCATTCGTGGCTCTGAACATCAGCACCTGATCGACGTATTGATCATGGCACTGTTTGCCGACGGCCACGTGTTAGCAGAAGCACCAGTAGGAACAGCAAAAACCCTCACCTGCAGCGCATTGGCCCGCGCCATCCGCTGTGTTTTCAGAAAGCAACAAATCCGACCAGACATGCTGCCGTCCGATCTGGCGGGTTGGATGTTCTACAACCAAAAGACTCAAGAGTTCGAAGTGCAACACGGACCGTTCCACGGCGCCAACCTCGTCTTGATCGACGAAGTCAACCGCGGCACCCCAAAGACTATGGCGGCGCTTCTGGAAATAATGGAGGAGCGCTGTGTCACAATTCGGGGCGTGACCTATCCACTAGAACCGTTGCTTATGGTTCTGGCGACCCAAAACCCAATCGAACACGAAGGCACCTATGACCTGCCGGAGGCCCAACTGGACCGCTTCCTAGCCCGGCACACTTTTCACAATCTCTCAAGGGAAACACTGATAGAGATTTTGTCCGACCCCGACTATCACCGCTCACCTGGATATCTACTCCAAAGGATCCAGCCAGTGACGACACCGGACGAGATCATCGCCGTCCGCGAAGCAATCCTTGCCAATACTTATATCGAACCGCGCCTGATCGAATACATCGCCGAGTTGTGTCACGCCACCTGGGAACACAATTTAGTTGCCTACGGCGTTTCACCACGCGGGGCGAAACTTCTCGAGAAGACAGCCGCGATAGCCGCTTTCATGGCCGGCCCAAGACTCACGTCAGACGGTACCCTGGGGTACTACGTTACACCCGAAGACGTCCAAGAATACGCGTTCGACGTACTACCTCACCGCATCTTCATGAAACCTGAAGCCCGCTACGATCGCGATCCCATGTCTCCAGAAGATGTAGTTAAAAAGATACTCGATGTCATTAAACCACCGGTCTGAAAACCCGATTCGTCTACAACAGGTCCAATACTGGATACGCTGGCTCTCCGCCGGCTTTGCCTCTGGGAAATGGGACTCTGTTTATCTAGGACGGGGCTACGATTTTGCCGGCATCGCTCCATTCACAGATGATCCCGATCTGGTGCGGGTTAATTGGCAAGCAAGTCTAACTTCCAGCGAACTCTTGGTTAACCAGTTTGCTGAAGAGCGAGACGTCCGTCTCTATCTTTTGGCAAACCTGGGGCCGTCCATGGCCTTCGGCAGTGAAACTCGAAAGCTGGATAGACTGGCCATTCTGGCGGCGATCCTTTCTCTGTCCGCTTTCCGTCTCAAAGACCGCTTCCGTTTTGTTGGCTACACCGACGAACTGGAGTACAACTTCCCCGAGCCCCGTAACAAGACCTACCCCTTTCAACTTGCCGAAGCCATCATGGAATTTGACTGGCACGGCAAAAAAAGAGGTGGCTTGGTCAAAGCGGCCGGCTCTATTCCCAACCAGCGCTCCTTGGTCATTCTCATCTCCGACTTTCTCGGCAGTGAAAGCGGTCTGGAAAGAGCCTTGAGAATCTTGGCGCCCAACCACGAGGTCTTGCCGCTAGTACTTTGGGACGAGCGCGAACTGGCCCTACCCGAAAAAGGCTTCGGACTCTATCCTATCTGTGACTTGGAAACCGGCGAACTAATCTATGTTTTTCTCACCTCCAAAACTCGCCAAAAATTCGCGGAAAACAGCCGACTCCGCCGCCAATCTCTAAGCGAGCTTTTCGCCCGCTTCGGGCTTCAACCTCACTTCCTGATCAGCGGCAACGATAATGATGACATCGAGACATTGATGAAAATCTTTCTTCTCCAACGCGCCCGAGTCTAATTGCAATTATATGGGCCGTCTGTTATCGTTGCGGGAGAACCTTTCCGCCAAAGGCGGATACGGAGTACCCGGTACCTTGACAAGACCAACAATTCACATTTGGCGGTAGGAAGCATTTTACCGCCAGGAAAAGGAAACCCATGACCCCTACCAACTTCCCCAAACCAATGTTGAAAAGGGTCATGCTCTTGATCCTTTTCCTCGCCATAATCGTTTTCATCAAAGGCGGCCCGCCTGTCTTTACTAATGCACCGCTGGTAACCGCCCAATGGCAGATTTCTTCCCCGGGCACCTTTCATCTCGGGGATGTTATCCAGGCTACTCTCGTCATCACCACCCAACCGGGCGTGTCATTGGACTGGACCGAGGTGCCCAACGTCGGCGACGTTCTGCCCCTACCACCCAAGATAGACAACACCTCCTACGATGATTATGATATGCCATCAGAGATCATCGAAGGAGAGTTAGAAGTTGTCTCCCGCCGCCAGATCGCACAGCACTCTGAAGGCGGCTTGGTCATCACCGAAATCACCTATGGGCTTATGTATCTCCTGCCCATAGACCTATCGGCCCCGCGTGATGACAAACTCCTGCCCTGGAACGTTCCTATCTTTCAGAAATATCTAAGATATTTCGTTTCCTGGAGAAGGATTGAACAAAAAAGAGACAAGGTTTTTGTCAAAACGGCAAATTTCTACATCGTCCCTCGTCGGGTTGATGGAAACTCCGAACCCATCTTCACGTTTTTCGAGCTGATACCGTCAGCCACCCACTGGCCATATGTCCGGATGGCAGGCTTTGCCTCTTTGGGCTTGGCGCTTGTTTTGCTCGCTTGGCGTGCAATGTCTATTGGCATCGCCCATAGGCGGACCAAAGAAGAAGCCGCCACGCAGCTTCCACCGAAGGCCGGAGAGCTCTACAAGGTTTGGTGTCAAAATCCAAACCAAAAGATATTTCTCGAAGCGCTAAGGTTTTATCGCCACGGGGTCTGGGGGCGACCGCAAGCGTCGACCTGGGTCATGACTACCGCTATCCTCTATAGCGGAGTCGCCCCCAGTCTGGAGGCGCAAAAAACGGTCTTCGCCAGACTCGTAAAGGAGGTTTCAGATGAATCTTGAGTACCCTTTATTCCTGCTTACGATTCCTCTGGGGTTAATCGCAGTTTATAAGCTGGTCCGCCAAAATAGCGGTATCGGCTTTTCATCTGCCAACCTCCTCGCGGGAATCCGAGTCCGCGTTTCACCTCTACGGGTCGAGCGCGTGTTTCTCTCCATCTTCGTCGTCGCCAGCGCCCTGATCCTCGCCCGACCGACGCGGCTAGAAAAGACTTCCGTTCCGGTCTATGCTCAGGCGCGCGACATCTCCCTGGTCCTGGATGTCTCGGGCAGTATGACAGGCGAGAACATCGAAACCGCCAAAAGCGTCATCGCCGAATTCATCGAGGGCAGACCAGGCGACCGCATCGCGCTGTTCACTTTCAACACCGAGGGCTTTTTGGACTGGCCACTTTCGCTCGATCACGAAACCACGATCTATCGCCTCAAGCACGTTGTTGTCAGTGGAGGCACCAGGATAGCCGCAGGTCTCATCACCGGACTGAAGCACCAACAACAGTTCGGACAAAACCCGGGCGCCCTCATCGTCATCTCAGACGGTGGATCAATCCTCGCGCCCGAAGAAAAAGAAGCCATCCAAACCGCCCTGGGCCAGACCAGACTTTACTGGATCTGGATCACCCAAAAAGGTGCAGGAGAAGATCAAACAGCCCTGCAGTTCGGTGTCTATGTGACAGATCTGGGCGGCAAGGTGTACCGTGGAGGAACTGAAGATCTAGACGAGATCTTTAGACAGATCCACCAACTCGAGGCGTCTCCCGTTCTTTACGAGCGGCACGTCTCTACCGTCTATCAATTCGGCGTTCTTCCCGCTCTGGCTTTAGTCAGCCTCGCGCTCGCCGGACTGGTACACATAACCAGGGAGACATGATGAAAAGGATCATTTCTATCCTCAAATGGTTCCTTCCGGCAGTTTTTCTGGCTGCTATCGGCGGCAAGCTCGTCGCCTACAGCCACGAGCAAGAAAAGCAGTTCCTGCAAGGTTACCAAACCTATGAAGCTGCCACTGCCGCTCTTGTGGTTGGGGACTCAAAAACAGCCTACGTTTTGTTCCTCCAGAGTTCGTACGAACTGGCGGATCCAAAGCTCAAGGCGAAGGCCCTCTATGAGGCGGCAAATACGGGCTGGGTCGGCGGACTTGCCGACTATCACACCCTCGTTGCTCTATACAAACAGTCGCTCCGGTACGATCCGGGGTTCTATGAAGCGGCTTTTAACCTCGAGTATCTCTACTGGTTAAAGACCAACTCTCCGGAAGAGATACCCCAACCCGAACCCGGACCCGAGCCGGGTAGAGAGGAGGTAACGCCCAATGGTGACGTTTAACCAACCACTCTACCTAGTCCTGGCACTTTGCCTCGTCCCAGGCTTCCTGCTCGTAGGTCGAGTGGTGGACCGCTTCCAAAAAACTGCCATCGCTAGATTCGGCCGGTGGCAGACCTTAAGTCGTTTCTCGAAGTTTTCAAAGAAAACAACCACCGCGGTCGCCATTACCCTTTCTTTGGTCTTCCTGACTTTAGCCGCGGCAGAACCTGTTCTTTCGAGCAGCGAAAACGGAACCACTAGGCGGACTCTCAATGCTATCCTCCTGGTGGACGTAAGCCGTTCGATGTTAGCGGAAGATGGACCAGGAGGTGCCTCCCGTCTCGAAGCCGGCATTCTCGCGATCGAGAAACTGTTCGAGGCCTATCCTGATGGCCGCTTTGGTCTGGTGATTTACACGGACGAGGTCACTGTGTATCCACCGACATTCGACCATACAGCCCTTTCGTTCATCCTCCGGGATGTCCTGGAAAACTACTCCTCGGCAGTCCGCGGTGAGGGATCCGATCCGATCACTGCCTTGAACGAAGCAGGCAAGTTGATCAAAGAACTACCCTACACCGTCGACGCCGTTTTCCTCATCAGCGATGGCGGTAAATCTCTTTCTCCGATAGACATCCACCCTCCTTTGGCTCCAGTTTTGAAGAAACTCAAAGGTTTGGGTGTTCACCTGGTCGTCATCGGCGTCGGCGGACTGATTCCGGCCGCCATCCCCGTCTATGCGGACGATGGCGTCTTGATCGGCTACCACCAGTACCAGGGGGTAGTCGTCTACACCGCCTTGAGCGAAATTTCACTCAAGAGTTTTGCCGATGGAACCTCGGGCCGGTACCTCCGACTCACCGATACCAACGATCTGGTCGCCATTGCCAGATCAGAGAATCTTGACTCGCAACCAATCGCGCAAGAAAGCACCACCAGTCTTGTCTGGTTGCCGGTCACAATCTCGATTCTTTTGACTGCCCTTTGGTTACGCCCCCGCATTTCGTGAGAAGTGCGGGGTTTTTTTGTCAAAAATAGTAAAATACCACCCATGCTAGACAAAAACGAGCGAAGACGTCCAAACTACCCTCAAATTTCCGCCCGGCAGGCGGCAGACTTCGAGACAGTCCGCCAGATGAACTACGATGCCCACGAAATCACCAGAACCGAAAACTATCTTCTCCCCCTATTAATTGAAAACAGCTTCATCTTAGCCCACAAAACCAACTTTGAAAAAGCCTTAGCTGAAATGCTAAGACAGCATCGCCAAGTGAATGTTCTCGATCTGGGCTGCGGCGCCGGCTTTTGGCTCGATGAGCTCGCTGCCTGCCACAGCCGAGTTTCTGTCTACGGAATTTCCGCCGCTGATTACCGGCATCCCCTAGACAGACCCCCCGTCATCTTTGACCATTTCGACCAGTCTTGTCAAAGCCCGGTCTATCGCAATCCCGCCGGAAACACTTTTTATTATGGCAACCTCGAAAAGGTTGTCACTCTTGATGATGACCATTATTTCGTTGGTGATATTCACGAAGTGCTTCGCTGTCTAAGCTCCAATCTGTTTCACCTAATCGTCAGCCATCAAACCTGTCGTTATTTATTCGATCCCTTACGAGTTCTAAAAAACGTCCACCGGGTCCTCACCCCAGGAGGTTATGCCTTCATGGAGTCCTTCGAACCGCTCGTTTTCGACATGAACGAAACACTCATCAGCAATACAAAACTACAAAAACTCTTCCGACAAACTGGCAACTCAGTAACTTACGGCGAATACCGCCCCTACTACGAAGGTCGAACCCGTATCGGGCTGGCTATGAAAAAGAAGGGGCGGCGTTTTTCACTGCCCGTTGGGTACCGGAGTATTGTTCCCACTTCTACCTCCCCCACTTACCAAACCGACGTCGTGACTTACTACCTGAAAGGCTAAATCTTGGTGAGAACCGCCCCGCCCTCCTCGTCACGAATAGCATAACCCATCTGGTTCAATTCCTCTCGTATCTGATCGGCTTCGGCAAACCTTTTCTCAGCACGCAACTCCCCCCTCTTCCGAAGCAACTCCTCTGCTTTTCCGCTGACCTCCACCCTCTCCCCCCAGAAGTCGGAGAGCGAGAAACCCAAAATCTCATCAAACTTAACCAGCAACTCATATTTGTCGTAGTCGGGAATGTTGCTCTTCACCATCTCCCAAACCACTGCCAGTGCTTCCGGCATGTTCAAGTCATCTTCGACAGCATCGCAAAAACTCTTCTTAAACTCATCGATTTGGGTGAGTTTTTCGGGAGAAAGTCGCAGATCCCGGGTACCCCCACGGGGTTGGGTCCTCCCCTTTTGCTCGCGAAAAGCCGCGGCAAACTGCCTCAGCTTGGACAATGCCGCTCCCGCAGCCGCGAGAGCCTCCCAGGTAAAGTTCAACTGCTTCCGGTAGTGCCCGGTCAGATAGAAATAGCGCAAAGCCAAAGGGTCAAAACCTCCCGCTTCAATGTCATTCAAAGTAAAAGCGTTACCCTTGCTTTTGCCCATCTTGCCTCCGTCCACGATCAAAAATGCCCCATGAACCCAGTATTTACAAAAAGGCTTTCGGGCGGTAGCCGCCTCGCTTTGGGCAATCTCGTTGGGATGGTGGGTGCCAAGCAAGTCCTCACCTCCCAGGTGGATGTCCAACTGCTTGCCCAGATACTTCATACTCATTGCCGAACATTCGATGTGCCAGCCGGGAAAACCCCTCCCCCAGGGAGAGTCCCACTCCATGTCCCGTTTATATTCAGAGGGTGAAAACTTCCACAAGGCAAAGTCCCGGGAATCTTTCTTTTCCGGGTTAACCTCGACCCTCGCCCCCGCCTTGATCTCTTCCAGGTTGGAAAGCTCACCGTAAACGTTGCCGGCCTTTTCGTAAGCGGCAACATCAAAATAAACCCCATCATTGATCTTGTAAACAAATCCCGCTTTCTCTATTTCACCAATCAGTTCGATCTGCTCCTTGATGTGATCGGTTGCTTTCGAAAACAACTTAGGTTTAGAAAGATTTAGTTTGGCAAAACTTTCCACAAAATCATCCCCGTAGAACTTGGCGACTTCCCAGGCGGTCTTTCCCTCCCGCACGGCCTTCTCTTGCAATTTATCCTCACCGGTATCGGCGTCACTGGTCAGATGGCCCACGTCAGTAAGATTCATGACGTACTCCACTCTTAAACCCATATAGGTTAGGACCCGGAATACCAAGTCCGAAAGAACGTAGGTCCGCCAGTTGCCTATCGTCGGATAACTATAAACCGTCGGTCCGCAGGTATACATCGCCACCCGGGGCGGCCGCATCGGAACAAAGTCCTCAACCTTTCTGGTTAGTGAATTAAAAATTCGCACGTCCCAATTTTATCAGATTTAATTCCCGCTCTTTACTACCTCACCCGTACCACCGTATTGACTGGACAATCGCTGAAGCACTTCCTGCTCTTCCTGCTTCTTCTTTGATTTCTTGATTTGAGCTTCTTCTTCCTTCTTCTGTTCCTCCATCGCTGTCTCCATTTGCTCCTTTTGCCTTTTGCTCGACTCAAAGAAATCCTGAAGTTCTTGTCGCACTTCAGAAAGTCGCCGGGCTGCTGCTGCCGCTTTCTGTTGTTTCAGATCCGCCAGGGGGTCGGCCTGAGATTGCCCTTTTTCTGCCGCTGCCTGCTCCGACCCTACAGGCGTCGGAGTCGGCGTGGCCGAGGTAATAGTCTCCACCACCGCTTTCGGGATACTGGAAAGCTCACTTACAAACTGCCCTGGAATTCCCCCGCCAAAATCTGCCATGTTAACCCTTAAACGTAGTAGCCCTCGACATTCTTCCCTTTGCCTGGGACGGACGTAATTCGTTTGACCGCCTCATTTCCCGATCCAGCCGCAAGAAATTTTTATAATCATCAAATGACTGTTTTGCTTCGGGGCTGTCAACATCGTATCTCGCATCTTTTTCCAAACGACCCTTCCTCCAATCATCCCAGATCCCCCTTTCCTCAGAGAAAGTTTCGCTGACGGAGGCTGGTTCTTCGCCATCTTTTGCCGGAGTCTCCACTCTCTTTTGTCGCGGTTTGGTAGCAGGATCCTTTACTTCAGACTGAAAATCCTGTCTATCTGGTCTCTTGATTGCCAGTCCTTTCCACTCACCTCTACCCCCCGATCTAATCTCGAAGTCTACGCTCCTCTTTCTCTTGGCCTCTCTCGCCACAAACTCCTCACGCCGCCGTTTTGCCCGCGCCTCCCCCTGAGTTTCTGCCATGTCTACAATATATCAAATTTTTCGCGTAGGTGAAAAATTACCGTCCTTTTGAGGAACCCGCAAGTTTTGCTCGAAAATGTCCGCAAAACCCTTCCATAGTGATGTAAAAACCAAACTCCGCTCGTCCGGCAATAATGTGCTTACCTCAGTCGTGATTCTATCAGATTAACCTCACTTCAGGTACCACACCCGCTTCGTTTTCGAGTCGCCGAATTCGTCTTTCATGATTAGTCCGGGTGTCAGTCACGATTTCAGCAACTTTATCAACTCTTCTACTTAGGTTTTCCTCGACTCGATTCAGGTCATCTTTCGTGGCCATCCCTTTCAGGTCATCTTTCGTGGCCATCTTTTTTTCAATTCTCATAAACTCAGGAAAAACAACCTGCTCTAGGGCCTCAACCATCCCGTCGCGGATCGCGCCAGTGATCCACTTCTTGTCATCTCCCGTTAATGCCATAACTCCATCATACCATCGGCCCTATTGTTGCGACAAAATATAGCTCTGTCTCGCCATCTCCTCGATGCTCTGCCTCAGCTGCCCATGAACATATTGCTGTTGATACAACGTCAGTGTGCTAACCGGCGCGAACGCACTTTCCATTCCCAAGAGGGCCCCCAACTTACTCCGCACCCAACCCCCGATCTCTTCAAAAAAGGTATTCGTCATTTCCCGGTAGTAAACGCAGTCGGGCGCAAAGATATTAAATGTATTTTGGGGCATAAGCGCATCTACAAAACGAACCCGGGTATCGTCCGAGGTCACGATCTGCGGTTCTTCAACCTCCCTACCCCACTTGATCCGCAACAGGCCAGCTTGGAGTCTTTGTCTCAATTCCATGATCAGATTTTCTTCAGAGATCTCGCCCACCCCGGGGATAACCAGCTCGGTTCCGCGATTCAACTGTTGAAAATAGGAAAGCATCACCTCCGTCTGAAACTCCTGCCTTTGTGCCTCCGTCCGACGGTAAGTCACCTCACCTCTGGTGTGGTAGTAATACCCACCGCTCTCCCAGGGACCTTCCGGTCCGCCGATGTGATGTAGCATTGGCGTGATTCTATCAGATTTCCCGCCGTCCCTCCAATGCCCGCGACAAAGTCAGGCTGTCCGCATACTCCACTTCCGCTCCCGTCGGCAATCCCCGGCCTATCCGCGTCACCTTTAGGTCGGCCGAAGCCACTCCCCGCTCCCGCATCCCGGAAATCTGATGGGTGATGTACATTGCCGTCGCCTCGCCTTCCATCGATGGGTTCGTAGCCAAAATCAGCTCCTTAACTCCACTGCCCTTTAACCTATCCAGCAGTTCACTGATATGTAGTTCATCCGGACCAATGTTTGTCAAAGGAGAGAGAGCGCCGCCCAAAACATGATAAACCCCTGGGTAACCATCGGCCCTCTCAAAGGCAAGCAAATCCAGAGGCTGTTCCACCACACAAATAATTGACCGGTCCCGGTGTGCATCCTCACAGACCGGACACAGCTCACTCTCCCCGATATTGAAACAAACCCGGCACTCTTTGGTGTCCAAACGCAAACGGGATAGTGAAGCCGCAAATTTCTCCAGTCGTTCCTGGGGTACATGGAGTAGATAATAAGCCAAGCGCGCCGCCGACTTTGGCCCGATACCAGGCAAACTTTCGAAGGCGTCAATTACTTTCTGGACTGGTTTCAGGCTTCTCACAAACAACTAGTATACCTCGTCCGAAGTCGCCTTAGGGTAACGTCGCAAATTCGACTGCCAAGGGCCAAGTCCTCAAAGCCTCGACCAGATCGGTGAAAAATCTATCGTCTGAAAGCAACAGACCTTCAACATCAGAAATTGTCGCAAGTCCTTCCGCCGGAGCTACCGCACCTATAATCACCCCTACGTCAAAGAAGAAAGTCTCCCCTCTCCACCAAATTCCCTCTTGAGGACGAGAAAGCCTGGAAAGCATCACCTCAGCGCCATAACGAGCCACCGCAATCTCCCAGCTTTCCGCTGCACCTCCCGGGACCGGATTCGCTAGCTGCACCACGTCAGCATCTTCAACCATGTTATATCTGCTGTGATTCTCGCTACCCTCCGCTTCGAGAAAAAACCGTTCCACAACGGCTTTCCCCAACTGCCGGTGACGTTCTCGTATCTCGTCTCTTCCCAGTAAATTCTCAGAAGGCGCCATTATTTCTTCATGCTACTTAACAACTGAGACAAGTCCCCCATCGCTCCCTTCATTTCGGTAGTCGCATAAGCTTGGGCCTTGCTGATCGCCTCATTGATCGCCTTGACCACATTTCCCAAGTCATTTCCGTCAACCGAAAGCGCCTTAAGTTTGCCATCTCCGGTAACCGTCACCTTGACGTTGTCAACAACCACCTCGATCTTTTTATTCTTGATCTTCATCTGCAGCATCGCCATCTTCGCGGCGGCCGCCCCCTGGCTACCGAACTGTCTGATGTTATTAAACATATTCCGATAATACCATTAAACTACTGCTGCCTCCACTGATATTTCGACTGCATCATTGGCGCTGGCGCATTGATGATAAGGTCGGGCCGGAAGACAAACATCTCCGCCGGTTGGCTGTTGTTTAGAATACCAGTCTGATCTCGGGATAGCGAGATCGAGCTCCAGCCGATGAATGATCCCTCACCCACAAATTGGGTATCGCTCTTTGCCCCCGCCGAAGCGAAGTCCAGGCTGTTGCCGATCCACCAGCCCTCAACGTTTGTTACCCCGCTATTGACGATGATGGTACCGCTGGCGATCACCGCCAGGAAGGTAGCGCTAGCCGTTGGCACAGCAATGTTTGCCGAAACGGTGACATCCCCATTGATAAGGTAGATCACTTTCTCCCCTGCCGCGGGGCTCCAATTCATCGTCGGATTACCGGTAAATGTGTAGATTTCGTATCCATTTCCTCCAGGGGTATAGCTGGGCTTGGAAGTCAGGGTTGCCAATGTCGTTTTGTTGTAACTGCCCATCTTGGCCACAAAGTAGCTGTAGTCCATATCGTCGCCGGAATATCCGGAAGTAGCGTTCCAGTCGGAAACGGAATTAGTTACCCCGGGATAAGTCCCGAGATTAATTGTCCCGCTCTTGATCTGGGCCAAACCATGCTGCAGGTCAGCATCCCGAAGAATTAAGTAACGGTCTGCGGCCGCGACGGTCCCAGGAATATTGGACTGGATCCCCGAGCCACCGTAAGCAGAACCACCCCGTGCCTGCCACCAACCTCCATAAACTTTCCAGAAACCGAAGTCGTGGGTCGTCGTCGGGGCCGTCTCACAAGGCTGGGTCAGACAACCAGCGGCCGATCCGGTCAGAGTCAGGGTCGTCCCTTGACAGTTGAACTTTGCCGCAGATATATAAGCACCGCCGGGATCGACGGACAAGGTATAGGTATCGGGAGAAAGCACAGTTGCCGCCGTCGTATATAGCCCCGTCGCATTGGTGGTATAAGGACCATAGCTAGTCGGCCCAGTCAGGTTAATTGTCCCACCGGAAATCTTTAGGTTTCCCGTCAACGTTTGCGGGTTGGCCGGACAGACAGAAAAATCGGAAGCATCAAAGAAAGTGCCCGTCATCCGGCCATAGCAAGTTTGCGTTTCCGTTTGTGTCCGGGACAGTCCCGACCCCGTCGTCACACAAGTACTCCCCGCCGGACAGTTGGCGGCAAAATAGTTTGAACAGTTCGACGTTCCAGCCGAACAATCTTCGCTGCAGGTTCTGGTTCGTGTTCTGACATGACCCACGTTACAGGCTCCAAAAGCGCTCCAACTAGACACTCGTGCACTTGTCCAGCTCTCAGCGCAAAATGTGCCTGTCGCCGAGTTGGCCCCGGTCGCGCCACAGCTATTCACTGCATTAACATACCAACTGTGACTTCCACCAGCCACAGTTTTCGAAGTCGTGGTGACATTACCTACATTGGTACAGCTACCATCAACACAGTGATTATATGTTCCTCCTCCACCGTCACAGGTACCATATCCTGGCGCATTCCAGGAAAAAGATATTGACGTTCCAGCGACTTCGGTTCCGCCAACCGGTGAGTTCAAAGTAGGCGTTCCCGGAGTACTACATTTGGTTCCCGCCGCGCAAGTGCCACAGCCATTCGACGAGGTAATTGGTGTTCCCGAACAAACCGTCGACGGGTCGGCACACACCGGTCCTTTCGTCCCCGGAGCGCAGGCACAACTACTGCCGGGAGAACAGGTCGTGGTGGTACAGCCATTCGACGAGGTAATTGGTGTTCCCGAACAAACCGTCGACGGGTCAGCACACACCGGCCCTTTCGTCCCCGGGGCGCAAGTGCCACAACCACTCGACGAAGTTATTGTCGCACCGATGCATGCCGTCGACGGGTCAGCACACACCGGCCCTTTTGTCCCGGTACATGTCCCGCATCCATTCGGACTAGCATATGATGTCCCGCTACACACCGTCCCCGATCCAGAACAATCCGGCCC
>Ga0154993_113_pt1 | contig 11901 bp, 11 predicted proteins | sample RifCSPhighO2_01_FD_105961 | JGI IMG/M metagenome (GOLD analysis project Ga0154993, IMG submission 105961) | Candidatus Collierbacteria bacterium RIFCSPHIGHO2_01_FULL_50_25
CGTTGGAAACCTCGGACATTCGGCTACAAGGATTCTCACCTTGTTTACGCTACTCATACCGGCATTCTCACTTCTTGCTGCTCCAGCAAACCTTACAGTTCACCTTCAAAGCCACAAGAACGCTCCCCTACCATCCCGATAAATCGGAATCCCTAATTTCGGTACTATATTTGAGCCTCGTTACATCTTCGGTCACGTATCTCTCGGCTAGTGAGCTGTTACGCTTTCTTTCAAGGATGGCTGCTTCTGAGCCGACCTCCTAGGTGTCTGAGAAATAACGCGTCCTTTACCACTTAATATAGATTTAGAGACCTTAATTGAGGGTCTGGGATGTTTCCCTTTTGCCCCCGGAGCTTAGCCCCCGGGTACTGACTCCCTTGCATATAAACAGGGTATTCTGAGTTTGGTTTGGTTCCAAGATTTTACTCCTGGAATCAATTCAGTGCTTTACCCCCCTGTTCTTAAATCAAGAGGCCATGCCAAGACATGTTTCGGGGAGAACCAGCTATCTCCAAGTTCGTTAGGCATATTACCTCTAACCACAAGTCATCAGAGAATTTTGCGACATTCACCTGTTCGGGCCTCCAATTCGATTTCTCGAACCTTCACCCTGCTCATGGTTAGCTCACCTGGTTTCGGGTCTACCTCATACAACTTAACGCCCTGTTAAGACTCGGTTTCCCTTCGGCTCCACCGCGTAGCGGTTTAACCTTGCTGTATGGAGTAACTCGCCGGTTCATTCTTCAATAGGCACGACGTCACCCCGCTGAGCGGGGCTCCGTCTGTTTGTTAGCAATCAGTTTCAGGTACTTTTCATTGGGTTTCAGACCCTTCTTTTCACCTTTCCCTCGCGGTACTAGTTCACTATCGGTGAGTGTGCGTATATAGTCTTGGACCGTGGTCGGCCCGGATTCGATCTAGAGTTTGCCGTCTCTAGAAGTACTCAGGTATCAAACTACTTTAGAAAAAATTTCACTTACGAGACTCTCACTCTCTTTGGTCACCTATTCCACAGTGTTCTGTTATCTTTTCTAAAGCGTATGTCTGACCCTACAACCCCACGATAAATCGTGGTTTGGACTACAGCCCTTTTCGCTCGTCGCTTACTAAGGGCCTCTCATTCGATTTTTTTTCCTCTGGGTACTTAGATATTTCAGTTCCCCAAGTTCCCGATCTCGCACAAGGCGAGAACCCCCCGCTGAGCGGGGTGGGTTTCCCCATTCGGACACCGACGGATTAACAGTTCTTAGCCACCTCCCCGTCGACTTTCGCCGGCTTGAAACGTCCTTCTTCGGCACACACTCCCAAGGCATCCACTGACTGCTTGAGTAGAATAAATCAAGTTTTTGATGCGATCTACTTTTAGTTTTTCAAAAAAACTAATCGTTTTACATTCTATTCACTTTTCAAGGAGCAATGTACTCATTGCGACGAAGTCCACCAGAAACTGCCCCGTGGGCCGTGTTCGAATAGAACAAGAAGGCGAACGGTAAAGTTCGGTGGACAAGGACACAATTAAATGTACTTCCAAGCTCCAAGAGCTTGTTAACGAAGACATTATCTTCGCTAACAAATTCTCGGGTGGACCGTGCCGGACTCGAACCGGCCACCTCTACATTGCAAATGTAGCGCTCTACCAGATGAGCTAACGGCCCGAACTGTGTCCGATCTATTCAATTTTAAATTAAAAATCCCACTCTTCGCGGGATACACGATAACTTTAAAACGAAAGGCCCTAAGGGCTTTGGAGTTGTTTTGGTTGGCAAGTTATCATAAATCCGTGACGAGCAAGGGATAATATACCAAATTCGGGCCTTTTTTGCAAACGGGGAGCCAAGCCTAATCCAGCCTGAAAGTCACCGTCACCGTTTTGGAGACCGTCGAGCTCCCCGGCTCCACCACCGCACTGGGACCTCCACCGCCGCCTCCCATCTCCCTCATCATAGGGTAAATTGGGGAGGCATTGCCTCCCTCAACGACCGTGACCACCTCACCCAGCTTCGCCCCCGCGCTATTTGCCATTGCCTCAGCCTTCTTTCTGGCATCCGCGATCGCTTCTGTCGCCAGGGCCGCCTCAAATGAAGTCGTCTGATCCATCATAAAGTTCGGACCGTAGACGTTGTTTGCCCCGGACTTCGCCAGCAAGTCAGCCAGAGCCGACGCCCGGTCTACCTCCCTCAGAATGATCTCCACACTGTTGTTCACCGACCATTGCCCGGGCCGGTATTTCTGCACCCCATTGTCGTAGTAGCTCTCCTGGATTTGGTAAATACTATTGTTCTGGGTCTTGATATCCTCCGTCTTGATTCCAAACCCCTTGAGCGCCTTAACGATTTCGTCCATCTTACTGTTCACCTCGCTGACTGCCTCTTCCTTCTTGTCCTTCGTCGCCGATACCCCCGCGGTAAAACTGGCAATTTGGTTCTTCGTTTTCGTTTCTGCCGAGCCGATCACCGTAATCGTCCTGTCGATCTCGAATTTCAAGGTACCCCAATTCACTATTTTCCAAGGAAACAGGAAAATCCCCAAGAAAATAACCAAAACGACCCAAACAGTCATCGCCAACTTATTGAAAAACGGACTTGTTTGCATAGCTTAAGTGTAACAACGCGGAAGCCCCGCCGTCAAATACCTAGACGACTCCCAGTCTGTCGATCTCCTCAATCGCCGTCTGGGGATAAGCCCGCTCCGGCGAACCATCCCCGCCAAAGAACCAGCCGCAACTGGTCATCCCGATCAAACACATTTGATAAGCTTCTACCAGTCTTTGAACACGACCATTGATCGGTAGCTCACCAAGAAGATTTGCTTCATTTTCTCCAAACAGATAGTGTCTGTTGGCCGCCAAAAAGTTAGCCATCCACTCCTTCCAGTCTGGCGCCTGTCTATCCAAACTTTCTACAATTGCGAGCCTCCTGTCCATCAAACCCTCAAAATATCCTCGCTTTTGTCTCCTGGTTTTTCCCGACGCGTTGTCGCAGTCGCAACCCCCCGTCCACCTTTCTAGTCCGTGGTCACAACTCCAGCTTGTTCTCTCCTTGATGTGAGTGAAGCCCTTTTGCTTTCCCATTTTGGCCCTAAAGTCCATTGGCACGAGACCTTTCTTCGCCATTTTTTCCCGATCGAACACCCACCTAACAAATTCATCCCTCTTGTACCAATGGTGTCCGAAAGTTTCCGTGTCTACTGCAAGAAATGTTCCGTCGCCCCCCCAATCCCTGATCATCTGCATGAAACCCCAGCTATCAATTGTCATCCCGGGATTGTTGGCGACCTCGTTATTGAGCCAGGCATTACTGGTCCAAACCAGGATCTCTCCCTTAGGTAGTCTTACCATCATCGGGTCTCCGTCAGCGTGCGTTAGTTGAGTATCTTTTAAGACCAAGGCCTTGTATCCCACATCACGAGCCGCTTGTGCCGTCTTCACATCCACCCCACACTCAGGTAGCCATACCGAAACCGGCCGCACTCCCAGATCTTCTTGGATTGCAATTTGTCCCGCCTCAAACAATATCCTTGCCTCGTCGTAATTGAGAAACGGCAAAATAATATGAAAAAGAGGATCCCCGATGATCCGATAGTTAGCGTCCGGCATCCGCGACAATTCCCGCCGAAGTTTTTCCATCACCTCGGGGTGACTGGCCTGCATCCAGCTTCTTAGTGAGGCAAAAAAAGAATAGGTCACCCCATCAAGAAGTCCCCCTGCCAGAATTCGTTCGTAGGTTTGATGAAAGATCTTCTCGTTGATATCCGGGACCACCAGCAACTGTTCTCCGGAAGGCAATGCCACTTCCCGAGGTGGCTGATAGGTATGAAAAGCCGCTCCCAACTCCTTCAAACTCATTTAACCTATATTTTACCAACTCAGGTGAAATCCATCAAAGAAAAATGATTTAAAATAACTCCATGGATATCCAAACCCTCACCGTCGGCGACCTGGAGACCAACTGTTATCTTGTCAGTGCCCAGATCTCTCCTGGGACGGTAGCCCCGCTAAGCGGGGATTCCTCCCAGGTGAGATCACAAAACGAATGCATCATCATCGACCCCGGCGATGACGCCGACTTTATTACCGAAACTATCAGCAATGAAAAACTAAAACCGGTCGCCATTCTCCTCACCCATGGTCACTTCGATCACGTTCTAGGGTGCCTTGAATTGAAGCTCAACTTTGACCTTTCCATCTATCTCCACAAAAACGACGAGAAACTTTACACTTCGGCCAATCAAAGTGCTTTCCATTGGCTCAAGAAGAAAACCCTCAAAGTACCCCCGGTAGATAAATTTATCAAAGAAGGCGACCAAATCACCCTCGGTTCGGAGAAGCTCGTCGTTATTGAAACCCCGGGTCATACCCCCGGGTCAGTCTGCTTCTATGATGGCAAAAATAATCTTTTTTCCGGTGACACTCTTTTCAAAGATGCCATCGGCCGTACCGACTTTTCCTATTCCAAACCACTTCAATTGACTAAATCGCTGGACAAAATCTTTACTCTCCCGGGAAATACCATCGTCTATTCCGGTCACGGGGAAACAACCACAATCTCAGACGAGAAACACCGTAGCTCTCCTTAGGTCACCCATTTCTCTTCAGTACTTTGTCCGTCAGGCCCATGATCTCGAGGCCTTTGAGAAGCATCAGGGCATCGTGCATATATCCCGCCTCATCGGCGTTTGCCGCCGGAAAGGCCAAGTAATCTGCCTGGGTCTTGCCGGGCATAAAGATAACTGCCTGTCCGGGCAATGCTCCTGGTCTGACGTTTCCTTTTCCGATAGTGTCGACCGACCCTGCAAACCAGCCGGTAGCAATCGCCAAGGGATAGTCCGTATATGAGTTCGTACCATCTTGCCAAAAATATGTACCCGCGTTCGGCATATGTCCTCCGGCAATGAAACTTGGCTTCTCGTGAAGCTGTAGATCATACAGGCGCTTCAGGCCGAAGGTTGGTTTCGTGATCGAACCACTTTTTTCGAGCTTGTCCGCAAAGGCTCCAACATACAGCGGTTTTTGTACTATCGAAGCCCCTGGACCAACCGCGACCTTGATCAGGGACAAGTGGTGGATCAAAGGTACTCCGGTTTTACCTGCCAAATACGTTCCTGGGGGAATCGCCGGCTCATAAACCTTACTTCTTCTTTCTTTGCCTTTTTCGTCCTGGTACTCCTCGTATTCACCGGCAAAAATTTCACTCTTCCAGGCCCCCTGACGCAAACATTCGTCAAGCATGATCGCCAGGGTTTGCCCCTGCGCATTATTGATAATCTCGGCGAAACCGTCCAAGATCTCCTTTCGGTCCGGTCTATTACCCGCGTCATGGTCGATCATCCGACCCAGGTAAACGACCAGATCATGTGGGTTATCAATGATCAGGTCTTTCTGATACGAAACCAGTGGCTTCCTGCCTTCAACCACACTCCCCAAACGCGCCTTTGCCAGTAAGTGCAGTACCACCGGCAATTTGGCTCTAATATTGTAGGCCAAGACGTCATAAGGCGGCACCATCGGCTCGTCATAGAAGGGGCTCTCCTGTGCCTGCCCTCTTTTCAGAGGCAGTTCTTTTTTACTTTCATAGGGTACCCGGCTGACTACCGACTCACCTTTGTCAAAAGTGATCTTGGGTTCGTCTTCGACCCTCGCCCTGATGGTTTGCAATAGTTCGTCGGTCATTCCCTGCCTCTCAGCCACATCCAACAGTTCCAAGGCATCATAGGCGACCTCTCCGTGTAATTGTGATGGATACGGAACGCTTCTCGCTTCCTGGCCCCTTTTCGCCGGCTGGACGATCACACCCTGGCCCAAACGGTCGGCTAAAGGACGCCCAAGCTTCTTTCCAAATCGATCCGGGGGAAAATTTGGGTTTGAACCTTTTAGGGTACCGGTCGAAATATAGTAAGTTGTCACCTTACCGGGATAAAGCTCCTTCGCTATTCCCATTCTGTGGATATGGGCGCTAGCAAAACCATCTGCTCTTTTTGACGCTGAAATTTGCTGGGCAGCTCTCCGCAGACCGAACACCGAATCGCTCTCACTTTTTCCCGGAGGGTTATGCCAAATCTCCAGCTCGTGCTTCTCACCGTTAGCAAATACCAAACGCAGGAGTCCGCCATTGGCTAAGATCGGAATATCCAAACCATCAGTCATCATTCTCCAGGTGTTGAGCGTCGTCGCATCCTCCGCCCATCCTGGGTGACCCCAGTAACCACCCACCATACAAGCCACTCTCCCCTCAGCTGCTAGCGGTTCGAGAAAAACAGTCCTCAGCCAGTCGATCTGCTTATGAAAATCAGCCGGCGTTCTGGCCGCATTTGTATTCAGGTACTTCTCGACGATCCCTTCGACCTCATCACCCAACAAGGCAACAATCCTGTCCGGGTCTTCCAGGACGAAATCGCGCAGAGCCAATATTCCCTGGTTGTCGGTGGCAAGCGAAAGAGCATGCAGATCAGCCGCCGTGATCAACATTACCGGACGGTTGTGTCTTACCTCCACCTCCACCAAGTCGCGACCAATATAATCCCGTTCTATCTTTTGTAGTCTCTCGATTGCCTCCAGCATCATCACCGCGCTATCCTTCTTGGAAAGCATTTCCGGCTCCACCCTACTCAATCGGAAATGTCTCGATCTATCACGTCTTTCTTCGCCATTGCCCTTTGGCATAAAGTTATTTTATTAGTGATAACTAAACGTATCATACATCCATTTGGCAGGTTTAGCCACCAAATACAACAGCCCACAACGTCAAGGCTCCAAAGGATTTTCAGAGGCCCAGAATACGTTCGGATCGCCGATTATCTCAGCCACTATGTCAGCCAACAGGATATATCTTTCGAGTGTATTTGCTTTGATAGCTCCAGCAGATTCCAGCAAATAAGTCCGATCACTTTCACCATCAAAAACAATTTCTACTCCCTCGGAGAATTGTTCACTGGTCAAGTCGACTGGTTTATCACCAAGAGTCTCGAGAAAATAGGCGTAATGATGATGTCCCGACGAACGAAGAACTTTTCCCCCGGGAAAATAATCCATCAGTACCAGCAGTGTCACTGCGCATTGACCAAAGGCCGGGTTTACATCAGTCCAATCTTCCTGACAACCTGGATAGGCGGTCTGTCTACACCAGGCCTCTCGTACCGCAACTTCAAACTTCCCTAGCGGTGTCTCTGGTGAAAATAGCTGTTCCCTTGTCTTCATGCTCGAAAGTATACACTACTTTTTCTACCTCATCGGCGCAGTTCGTCATCACCAGCTTCTGTCTTAAATCAGTCGCGTTCTCAAATCCGTGGGCGTACCAACTCAAATGTTTTCTCATAATAAAAAATCTATCCTCCGGAAAGATCTCCTCAAACTTTCGCGAGTGTTCCAGCGCAACTTCCAGTTTCTTCTTCGGCTCCACTGCTTCTCCGGTAAACACCCAGGGGTTGCCCCAGACAGTGCGACCGATCAGTAATCCGTCCACTCCATACTTCTGAACTTTTTCCTCCCCGTCTTGGCGACTTGCGACATCCCCGTTTCCGAGAAATACCGTCCTCTCCGACCGAATTATTCTCGCCGCTTCAGAGATCGCCTCCCAATTTGCTTTTCCCTCATACATCTGCTTGAAGGTCCGCCCGTGCATGCTGACCGCCGCCAGATCCTGGGTCGCCAGAAACTCCCACCAAGTCGGGTCAACCTGGTCATATCCAATTCTTGTTTTGACCGATACCGGGATCTTCCCGTCGACACCCCTTTTCACCGCAGCAATTATTTCCGCTGCTAATGCCGGATTCTTGATCAAGCCCGCCCCCTCGCCTCTCCCCGCAACTTTTTTGGCCGGGCAGCCCATGTTGATATCCACTCCATCAAAACCCATTTTTACGACCAGTTTTGCCGCTTCAAAAAAAGCCTCAGGTTCCCCGCCAAATAGCTGGGCCACTATCGGTCTTTCCAGTTCATCGTACTTAAAGTCCCGCAGCAGCCTCTTACTGTGCCTGAGACCCTCCGCACTGACAAACTCGGTGAAGGTCACATCAGGATGGCCATACTTAGCCGTGATAAACCGCATCGGCGCATCCGTGACTCCATCCATTGGTGCCAGACCGATGATCGGTTTCTTCAATTTATTCCAAAATCCTAGGTACATCATCCTATTTTACTATAAGTTACCCCCGAGAGCCTCTATTGAACCTCAATGATGCCGTCCTTGAACTGAGACCCAACCGCACTTACCACGGCCCTGTTATAGACCTCGGCACCAAGTCCGCCTCCTATCACTGTAATGATAATCACATGCTTATCCAAACCTCGATACCGTATCCCCCACGGCGATCTGTCGGACGCTTCTCTCACATTTTGGTCATAGTCGTGTCCCAGCCTAATCAGATCGATTTCATGCCCTCCGACAACCAGTTTCTCAAAACCCCTTACAATCATCATTACCCGGCTACCTGTTTTGAAACCAATTTCATCTGCTAAGGCCATTAGGTTTCTCACCACATCTCTCTGTCCGGGCTCAACTGCAGTCTCGACTACATCATCAGCAGAAACTCCCAGTTGCCGAGCGACCCCCTGGACCACTCTCTCATAGGCTTCATTTTGTGATGCGATATAGAACATGGAAAAGGGCGCATGACTACTTCGTCTTTCCACTATTCTTTTCCATTCCGAAATAAGTTCTCCCACCTCCTCACCATGAATTAAATCTTTTCCCAAAGACCTTTCTGTCATTCCCATATTTTATAGGATAATATCCAAAAAAACAAACCTTTACTCCAAACCAGTCAGGTCCAAACCCTCGATTGCTTCAGTAAAAGCAGAAAATGATTTATTTTCCAATGCCTCATCCTCCGGAATATTCGACCGACCGATTTGCGTTCCGAAGTACCTCACCACCCTCCCATCCCCTCGCACTCTCATGAGATCAATACTACCCCTCGCCGCCGCTAAGGTGACAAATTCATCCTCGGTCAAAAGTGTCGGCAGCATTACCAGTTCGAATCCGGCTTCAGCGATTTGGGAATAGGCTTCGGGCGCCTCTTCTGCGGGCACATTCAGCGCTACCGTCTCCCAATGTCCTTCAGTTAGATATCCTCGAGTTCTGACTACCACTTCACCATCAATCCCGCACAATGAAACAAATTCTTCTAGGGTTAATGGCCGTGCGGCAACATAGACCTCAAAATTCATCCCCTTCACTGACTGTCGAGGTAAGTTTAGACATTTGAATGGAAAAAGAGGGGTTGATCTAACTAGAAAACCAGGTATTGATCTACCAGACCTTTTCTAATGTTCATCAACCGATTTTGATACGCTACTGGTTTTGTGGGCGCTCATGGAGTCGGACCATGGACCTCAGTCTTATCAGGACTGCGCTCTAACCAGCTGAGCTAAGCGCCCGTGCGTGCCTAATTTTACCAAAAAAGAGGCTACTTTGGAAATCGCATGATATCCCGGTCCAAGACCAAACTGAAAATACTCGTCGCCACCCTGGATTCCTCTGGGGTTTTGGCATCAGCCATCAAACGTCCCGCGACGGTCAAGTTCGCATAGGTAGCCATCGTTCCGGGGGCCAATTCTACCGGTTCTACATATCTAAACAGCCCCTCCGGAACCAAGACCGGCCTCTCCACCTCGCCATCGATCATTTGCTTCACAAACAAATTTGCCGTTAGTTCATAATCCAATTTTTCCGGCAGTTGTTCCCTTTCATAAAGCAGCTCTTTCCTATCCTTCGCCACCCGTTCTGATAATGGATGTTCCGGGAGCGATCCCCCCCCCATCTCCCAGCGCCTTTTTGTATCATAAAAGACCATTTCGTCGAGCGGATTAGTCCCATCAGCGCGGGTCAAGATGAGGAACGAGACCCTTTCCTCACCTTCATCGGTTAAGAGATGGTTCATCGAAAGTACTCCGGTCCACTCTCCATACCCGTTGCGGAAAGACACCCCCAAAGTAGCGATTACTCCTCCATACCACTCTTCCTGTACAAAATAAGAAAATCTTCTGTTCCTTTCCCGGTTATAAAGAAATAATTCTCCAGTGGACTCAACTATCTCCCACCTTGGGCCGGTGATCGCCTCAAACAGTTTTTCTTTTCCACAAATCATGGAACTATCTTACAATAAACCATATGAAATTAGACGACTATCAAAAAAGATCGCAGAAAACTGCCATTTACCCAGACAGGGGTAAAAATATCATTTACCCAACTCTTGGTTTTGTCGGTGAAGCCGGCGAACTGGCGGATAAAGTCAAGAAGATCTTTCGCGATGACGGCGGAAAAATTACGCCGGAAGTCCGTGAAGCGATCATTAACGAAATAGGTGACGTTCTCTGGTATATGGCTGCGCTCTGTAGCGAGCTTTCGGTAAAAATGTCAGAAGTAGCAGAGATAAATCTTGAAAAGCTTGATTCAAGAATGAAACGGGACAAGCTTCATGGTTCAGGCGACGACCGTTAAACCACCAAAAAACTTCCGCTTACACGGATTAAATTTCAAATCTCAAATCTGAAATATCAAATGATTATATTGTCCTCTGAAATGTGACAGGAACGGTGCTTGGTTTATTTTAAAGAGTCCCCCTGATCCATCTACGAATAGACGAATCAGTCCCGCTAAGCGGGAAAGCAAGAACTCCGGCGATAGATCATCGGACGTCGTGCGTCCTACTAACTCCTAGAAAGGAGGTGATCCATCCGCTCCTTCCAGAACGGATACCTTGTTCATGTTAATCCTCACGTTTCCGTGGGCATGGACTATCTCTTCATCCTCTCAAATACAAAGACTTTTCCGGATGCCAAGAACCAACCTTTTCTGCAAAATCTTTATACGATCTTGCATTTATGTAGAATCTCCAATAATTTGGATCAACTTTCTTGCTTGGGTTATGTATTTTTCCACAAGCAATTAATTGTTCCATCAAGTAATTTCTTACTTGAATCAAATCGGAAAGATTCTTTTGGGCAAAATAAAGGTAATACCTTACTTTGCCGGTTCTAGCAATTCCTCCCTCGGTGTCAAAATAACCACGAATGTAGTCAACTTTTTCTAATTCCGTATTTATCCTAAATTTAGATAAAAACGACTTCGAAAATTCAACCACGTATAACCGACGTGTTTTACCTTCTTTATATGTCCAGGCGTTGCCGCCCAAACCTCTGATCCCTCTCGCGAGGAGATCAATATATTCTTCGGATTTTTGACAAATCCGAAAGGTTAACCTTCGTTCGGTTCCATCGTGTAATGAACCAAGTAAATAAGCCTTTGAAATTAAAACAGGAGCTTGCGTATAGTCTCTACGGTGTCCCACTCGACTTCGCTCGTGGCCATGGCCCTGAGCTTTGTCGAAGGGTTCCCTCGGGATTACCATATTTCCATCATACCCGAAAGTAAGACGAAAGTTTAGGCTTCCCCGATATAGCAAGATTTGTCAGTCCGATTACTCGAACAGGTCGCAACAGCGCAGATTGCGCTTACGACTTAGCCCCCATCGCCAGTCTTACCTTAGGCGCCCCTTTCCTTGCGGTTAAGGGAATCGACTTCGGGCACTACTGACTTTGTTGACTTGACGGGCGGATTGCAATCAATTATAGGTTTAGTTGCGTTCCCACCCGGCGAGCGGATTTCCCGCACCGGGCGAGCCCTATCGATGCATTTGTGACTTCAATTGTCTTATTTTAATCAATCCCTCATCAGTAAAATGTTCCTGCTTAATAAGCATTTCATAAACTGATTTCGTAATTTGAAAGTCTCTCTGTTTTTTCGGACTTTGCAATGGATGCTTGTCAAAAAAGCGGATTAACTTTTTCCAATCAATTAAAGAATTGATTTCATAACGATAGCAGGGCAAATGGTTCAACCGCTTTTCTTTCTGAAAATAAATAAAGCCAAAACCTAAGTATTGTTTTATTTTCTCCAAAACGAC
>Ga0154993_122_pt1 | contig 9012 bp, 6 predicted proteins | sample RifCSPhighO2_01_FD_105961 | JGI IMG/M metagenome (GOLD analysis project Ga0154993, IMG submission 105961) | Candidatus Collierbacteria bacterium RIFCSPHIGHO2_01_FULL_50_25
TTGCATTAGTCGCTCCTTTCACAAAGGTTCTCGCCTCTTCCAATATTGGCCGGGGGGTGTTCTTGCACAATCTCATATACAAACTGGTGTGGGCTTTATCGTCAAGTTCCAACGCCAAACGGTAGGCGAAGTCCTGCCATTCTCGCGAAATCCGTCTTTGTTTGTCCTCATCGACTTGGTATCCTGAAAGAATCTTGGAAATTGGACTAAAGCTCGCCACGCAACCATTTTATCAGCTTTCCCTCTTCATCCTGTTCGCCATCAAAATCCCGAGTGCCGAAAGACTGAAAATCACCCACCACAACAGTCCGGCCGGAATCAACTCCAGCACGAAGAAAAGGAGGAGAACGACACCAAATCTGCCGATGGAATAGACTACCTCTCGGTAAGTAAAAAAGGCCAAAGGACTTTCAAATCTCTTTCCGGCTGAATACAAGTAACTATCGTAGGGGATGAACCAAAACGGACCAGACAAGCTAGTCACCAAATCGTAGCCCACAAAACCAAGGAAGGTGGTAAATAACGGCCGAATAAAAGTAAGCAAAGCGATCCATGCTGTCGCAATAGTAAAAGTTTTTTTATCATCGTGCCTACCAGATGCCCGTTGTCTGTCGAACATCCTCCCGGCCAGATATACGATGAGAATCGTCAGGGCCATATTTATCGATGTCACTCCACCGAGCAGTTCAAAGCTTTTTACCACCAAATAAAAATAGATCACCCAAAAAAATCCGTCAATCGAGTTGTTTACGCCTTGCCCCAAAAAGGCCAGATTCAGATGAAAATTCTTTTTATTCTTCACGAACTCAAGTAGGCCCTTCAAACTGATTCCGTCAGTGATCTTGTGGTCGGCAATAAAAAACATCGGCAAAGCTGAGATGACGGAGACCCCGGTCACCACCGCAAACATACTGGAGAAACCTCCTCTGGTTATCAAGTAGCCCCCCACAAACGGTCCCAGGATCGAGACCAGCCTGTCCGTAATCGCCATAAAACTAACGTCATGACCATAATGGCTTCTTTGCCCGTCTAGAGACATGAGGGATAGACGAGCCAGCCAGTAAACAAGGATTTGAACAGACGCGATCAGCGACATGATTACGATCAGGGTCAGGCTTCTGGGAAAAACCGCCGGTAAGAGAAAATAAATCGAAAGCAGGATACTCCCCAAAAGGATCGACCACTTAAATCCAAGACGGAAGACTAATTTACCCACAGGCAAAGCGAGCAAGGTCACCATCGCTCTTTCAATCACGATCGAAAGAATTACCACCTTCAGCCCAGCCACCAAACCGTGACCTTCATAACCCAGTAAGAATATATACAAGGGCGAGAATAATCCTCCGAGAGAGAAGGCCAGGGTCCGCATCAGGTTATTGATATAGATCGCCCGGACACCATTCAGCCCTTCTTTGTGACGGTACGATTTTTCCCAATAGGCAACTAGCTTCATAGGTTTACAAAGATGAAAGATCCACGACAACTTTCTTTATTACTCCGATCGCGATCTGTCTTTCTTCTTGGGTAAAGTCGGCCAAAACATAATCCTCTCCGGGTGTTCTCGCAGGGCCAACCGGTCGGTTATCGGTACCCACCCGCACTCTCCAGAAGTCGTCTTTCCCCAATTGGCTCTCAATTGAGTTTACGCCATTATGCACTTTCGGTCCGATCCCGACCTGAATTTTGTATTCTCCGAGAGCAAGGTCCAGGTCATCATGGATCACCCAAAGATCGGAGGTTTGGACTTTATAAAAGTTAACTACCTCGGCCACTACCTCCCCCGACTTATTCATAAACAATTGCGGCTTCACCAAAAGCAATCCTCCCGCCTTCGCGATCAACGCCGAAAACTTACTTTCCCAAGTCTCCACCTCAAACTTCGCGGCTAATGCATCAGCTGCCATAAATCCGGTATTGTGTCGGTTGTTGGCGTATTTCGCGCCTGGGTTCCCGAGTCCTACCACCAGTTTCATTATTTCTACTATAACCGCTCTCCTGCGCTATAATCTACTGCCAGTTATGTCCCCATCAGCGCCCGCACTCTCCATCATCATTCCCGTTCTCAATGAGGAGAAATACCTCCCCACACTCCTGACCGATCTTTCCAGACAAACCTATACCGATTTCGAGGTCATCATCGTCGACGGCAAATCAGACGATCGAACCGTGGAAAAAGCCAACCTTTTTGCCCACCGCCTGCCCAAACTTAAGCTCCTCGAAAGCAATATCAGACACGTCTGCCACCAGAGAAACCAGGGGGCAGCCACAGCCGACTCAGACCTGGTCCTTTTCATGGATGCAGACAATCGTGTCCCGCCTTATTTTCTCCAGGGACTCAAGTACCGGGTCGATCTGACCGATCCTGATATTTTCACTACTTGGATCGCCGCCGAAGACAACACCAGCAATAGCGTTGCTATCGCCGCAACTATCAACCTCTATTTTGACCTGCAAAAGGGCACCGACAACCCTCCCACCATCGAGGCCATGCTCGGATTCAAAAAAAGCCTTTTCACCAAACTGAAGGGCTTCAATCATAGGCTGGTCATCAACGAAGGCAACGATATCGTCAAAAAAGCGGTCAAGAAAGGTTACCGCTTTGAGCTTTTCAAGGACCCCACCTATACCTTTTCCTTGCGTCGACTCAGAAAGCAGGGCACGATCAGGCTGATAGGAAACGTCGCCCAACTGGAGATCGCCCGCCTTTTGGGACAAAAGATGTCAAATCACAAAGTCACTAAACTTTATCCCATGCTGGGTGGACGATCATATGACCGCGAAATCGAAAGTCAAAACCTATTCGACTCACTCGTCCAGAAGCTCAAGCTGCAAAAACACACCGACAAACTAGTAACCTTCGCCAGGTCCCTTCTCTTCGAAGAAAACTCAGAGCGACGGTAATAACAAAACCAACCCCGCGAAGACGAAGAACAGTCCCACCAGCACCAATCCTTCCCATCGTTCCAGTTTTTTTCTGGATGAGGTAAATAGCCAAAACAATCCGAATATCACCACGAAGGCGATATTGACCAGAGCATAATTGTCCATTTTTCTGACTTCAAACGGACTAAGTAGCGCCAACAGGCCTACAATTAATGTCGCGTTGGTCACTATACTCCCGAGCAAGTTGCCGAGCACCAGCGCCACATTTTTTTCGGCTATCGCACCGATACTCAAAAGAAATTCCGGCAAAGTAGTTCCCACCGAGATCACCAGAAGCCCTACCACCGCAACAGGAACCGCCCACGAAAGTGCCAAATCTGCCCCCACTCGAACCAACAAGTCACCGCTTATTATCAGGGTAACTATACCAACGATCAATCGGAGGACAAGACCGCCATCCCTTTTGTATCTGCCCGCCCGGAGTCTTGAAATAATTCCGGCATGTGAGACTCCCGTCTTGGCCAAACGCTTTTTTCTGCCATCAATAACCAAATCGGAAAGATAAATGGCATAAATCGTCAGAAGTATTACCCCGTCAAGTCTTGATAATTGGCCGTCCATCATCAGCAAGATCGGTGCAATTCCGGCGACAAATGCCGCCGAAAGCTCCCAGCGCCAGTAATCACCAATCGTCGGCAGTGCCCCTCCGATCAAAGTCGCTCCGCCAATAACAATACTCAAATCTGCTACGTTCGACCCCAACAACGTTCCCAGGGCGATTTCCGGTTTTTTTTCTATCACTGACGCAAGAGTTACAAATAGCTCTGGTAATGAGGTTGATAGGGCGACCAAAATCGCTGCCACCGCCACCCTACCTTTCATGCTCAATCCCGAAACCAATCTGTCAAAAGTATCCACCACAAACCGGGTGCTCACCGCCATAACCAAAAACAACAAAATCAATTCCAAATAGGACAGAGGCATAGTTCTATTTAACCATATCTGAATCTTCCTCGAATTTGTCCAATCTGACCAATCTGTCTAATTCTTCAATCGCCGTTTCGGAAATACGCCCCCTTGATCGTCTCGATAATTATGATCAAAACAGACCCTCCGGCAAACAGCCACAACCAGTCCGAAAGGGAAATGGCCACCGTTTGAAATATTTTCTGTAAGGGAGGCAGGTAAATTGCCGCAGCCTGAAGAAGCAAACCACCAAAAACTCCAAGAATCAGAAGTGGGTTCTTGAACAGGTCGTCCTTCCAAATCGGTTTAGAGAGCGACCGGCTGGAAAAAACGTACACCAGCGTGCTGATTCCCTGCATCGCAAACGCCATTGTTCTCGAAAAGACAATTGTGTGGTGAAGATAAAAGTAATTAACCCAAAAAACAAACAGGGCCAACAAGCCGGCCGTCAATGAAATCACCGCTATCAAGGCCACCCTCTTCCATTCCAGTAGCGGCGCATGCCTGGAGATCGGTTTCCGGAGAAGCAAGTCTTTCTCCTTTGGTTCCACCGTTAACGCCATATACGGAAAACCATCAGAAATCAGATTGATCCACAAAATCTGCGAGGCCAATAGCGGTAGGGGCCATCCGAGGTATATCGAGATTACGACTACCACTATCGCCGCAAAAGAATCAGACAAAAGAAATAAAATGACCTTCCTCAGGTTGTCAAACATTCCCCTTCCCTCTTCGACTGCAGCCAGAATTGTATTGAAATTATTGTCCAGGAGTATCAAATCGGCCACCTCGCGGGCGAGGTCGCTGGCATTTTCTACCACTACCCCAATATCAGCCCGCTTCAAAGCCGGAACATCATTTACTCCGTCGCCCATCATCGCCACGGTCTCACCGTTAGCTTGGAGTGTTTCTACTATTTCGTATTTCTGTTCCGGCGTCGTTCTGGCAAAAAGGACTGTCTTAAGAATTTTTTCTTTTTTTTCTTCTCCTTTCAGCTTCTCAAAATCATCCCCCAACATCACCTGATCGGGGTTTACCGTGTTCCCTTCGACCATTCCCACTTGCCGAATTACCGCCCAACCGGTTTCTTTATAATCCCCGGTAATCACTTTCAGTTTTATTCCCGCCCCAACCGCATCGTGAAGCGATTCCGCCACCCCCCCCCTGACCGGATCGGTGAAAATGATCAGCCCCAACCAGGTAAAACCGGTCAACTCTTCGCGGGTTAGCTTCTGTCCCCTTTTTTCCTTTGCTTGTTTTTTCATGGCGATAGCCACCAGGCGGTAACCCTTAATTCCCAGCTCGGAAAACCTGGTTGTCCATTTTTTCTTCTCGCTCTCCTTCCCAAACCTCGATAGGCTTAAAACCACCTCTGGCGCCCCGCTGACAAAGTCCAATACGGCACCCGCCTCCCCCACTTCCTTCTCATGGCCTTCTCCTTTTTTCTTTTCAGCGACCTTGTGTCTGGTGGCAATATACTTATATTTGTGATCGAAAGGGATCACATCGGTTCGGGCAAACTCCTCAATAATATGCATACCCATTCTCCGTTCCAACCGCAAAATCGCCCAATCTCTCATAGATATCTCCAGAGGATCCCGTAGATCATTACAAAGCAGGGCAGCTTCCACTATCCAATTAATTCTCTCTTTATCATGGATCCCCCCATCTTTGATCTGCTCCTCCGTACCCTCAGAGAGGTCGGTCACCGCCCCAACCGCCGCCATCTTTCCTTCCGTGATCGTCCCCGTTTTGTCCAAACAAATCACCGAAACACTTCCCAGTGTCTCCGCAGCGATCAGACCCCTGACGACCGCCTTTCTCTTTAGGATCCGGTTCATACCCACCGCCAAAATTACTGTCAAAGCCACCACCAACCCTTCCGGGATGGCTGCCACCGCCAAAGCCACCGAAGTGTTCAAAAACATCAGGAGCGGTCTGCCGGTGATAATTCCATACATAAAAACGACCGCCGTGACAAATGAAACCACCAGGGCCAAACGCTCCGTCATTTGATCCAGTCTTCTCTGGAGCGGCGTCCTGTCTGTCCCTCTTTCCCGTACTACTTTGGCAATCCCGCCCATTTTCGTCCTGGAACCGGTTCGCACCACCAACATTTCTCCCATCCCCCTTTCCACCACCGTACCGGTAAAACCTTTTGAGCCCGTCGGAAGACTCTCAAAATAGCTATTATCAAGTGTAAATTTGGCGTCCCCTTTCCAGATTTTTTTTATCACTGCTACGCTTTCTCCGGTCAGGATCGCTTCGTTAAGGTAGACATCATCATCCGCGATCAAAAGACCGTCTGCCGGCACCTTCCAACCAATGGTCAGCTTGACCACGTCCCCCGGAACCAACAAACTCGCGTCCATCTCGACCCACTCATCGGCTCTTTTTACTCTTGCTCTTGGCGTCAACAATTTAGACAAGGCTTCCATTAATTTCTCCGCCCGATACTCCTGACCAAAACCAAAAACCGTATTGATCAAAACAGCCACAAAAATCACCCCCGCATCTATCGGACTCCCAAGAAGCAAGGAAATACCGCCGGCGATCAGGAGGACATAGACCAAGGGCGACTTTAGTTGATTTAGAAGAATTCGTACCCAAACTCTACCCTCATCTACCCTGACCTCGTTGCGTCCGTACTGTAGTCGCGCTTGCTTTGCCTCTTCCTCGGATAATCCCTTTCGCCAGTCCATACGACCATTCTACCGCCTGCTCCATCCTAATCGTAGTGGTGTTTGTCCGTCTTGGCCTTATATGCCTCGATTGCCATCGGTACTATCGATATCAAGATTATCGCAATGATCAAATATTCAAAGTTTTGTTTAAAAAATGGCAAGTTACCGAAAAAGAAACCAGTGAACAAAAATATAGACACCCAGACCGCCCCACCCATAAAGTTATAAAAAATAAAGTGTTTGTAACTCATTTTCGAAACTCCAGCTACAAAAGGGGCAAATGTCCGGACAATTGGAACGAAGCGCGCCAGCACAATTGCCGCACCGCCGTGTTTGTCATAAAAAGCCTGGGCCTTGTGTAGATATTCCTTTTTCAACAACTTGTGGTTCCCCTCAAAGGCCGCCGGCCCGACCGTGTGTCCAATCCAATAATTCACGGTATCTCCGATAAAAGCAGCTGCTAACAGGATGATAAACAACCAGACTACCGAAAGAGCTCCGCTGGCCGAAAGAGCTCCCGCCGCAAAAATCAAAGAATCTCCGGGCAGGAAAGGCGTCACCACCAACCCCGTCTCACAAAAAATCACCAAGAAAAGAAGACCATACGACCAAACGCCAAAGTTATTGACAACCAGAATCAGGTTCTTGTCGATGTGAAGAAAGATATCGATGATCTGCTTTAAAAAATCAACCATAGGACGATTTTACTACTTTCGCATCTGCTCAATTTCATTCATAGTCGTCACTCCGGTAAGGTCCTTATCATCCCGAAACTTTGCCAACCGCGGGAACCGCAACGCCACTCCGGCCGAGTGGACCGGGCTCTTCGTGATTTCATCTGCTGCGATCTCAACGACCAATTTTGGTCGGACCCAGACATCTGCCGTCAACGCCTCTGACACTTCATATTCCTTCGGCTTGGCAGAAACCGCCAGCTTATCTAACCTTTTTTTCAGTTCACGAAAGTCTTCATCGGAAAGACCCGTTCCCACCTTGGCAATCGTCAATACCTTCTCACCTTTTCGGACCCCCGCCAAAAAGGCGCCCAAACCAAAGCCATTTCTTTTTCCTCTTCCCTTATAGTACCCCATGATCATCAAGTCCAATGTGTCAGCCAGCTTACCGCTGCTGCCTTCGCTTTCTTTGATCTTGATCCAGTTCCATCCCTGCCGCCCGGGTAAGTAATTTCCGTCCCACTTTTTGACCACTGCTCCCTCAAAACCTTCCTTCAAAAATTGTTCATGATAACCATGCAATTTCACGGGGTCATCCATCTTATATTTTTCGTCTACCACCATAATCTTATTTTTGTGGACCGTCTCGTCAAGAATTTCTCTCCTCTCAAAATAGGGCTTCGACAACAAGGTCTCTCCATTTCTGGCCAAAATGTCAAAGACAAAAAAACGCAATGGCACCGCCGCTTGGGCCTGTGTAATCCCATGCTTCCTTTTCCTGGTGATCGTCATCTGGAAAGGCATTATTTTGTCGGTCTTTAGATCAACCCCTACCGCCTCGCAGTCCAAAACCACACTGCTTCCGTTGATCCAGAGAGGCATCTGTGTGAGTTCCGGAAACATCAGACTGTTCTCCTCCAGGTTCCTGGTGAAAGTCTTAATCGCGGTCCCATCAGCAAAACCGGCACGGAGAAAATGGATCTGCACTCTTGTCCCGTCGTATTTCCGCTCCGCCGCCACTTCACCCATTTTCTCGATGATTTCTGCCGCGTGGTTCAACCTCTGACATAACGCCGGAATTACCGGCACTCCCACTTCCACCTCAAGGTTTGAAAGTGCCCGGGCCAGGCCCTGTCCCATCACTTTTTTGGACAAAAGCCCGACGTCGGGCAAGACCTGGTACGCCTCATCCAATTTTCTTCTGGCAGATTTGTTTCCTTCACTCGCAACAGACAGGGCATCGAGGATAGTTTTATCCGAAAATCCGAGACGCAAATGACCGAGAACCATTCTGGCCACAAACTTCGCCGAAATTTGGTCCATAGAAAGAAGTAGTTCAGCCAGCCCTGTGATTTTTTTTTCCTGGCTCCCCTCGCCTGAATAGCGGGCGACCACCAACAACTTTTCATAAACCTCACCCACAGTTAACTTTTCTCCTTCAAAAAGATTTTCGGGCAACCCCGTTACTACGTCCCCAATATCTCCTTTTTTCTTGAAATCCGCCATCACTTTATCACCGTCAATATTGGCTAACTGACTTATCGCTCGAAGGATCATTTTCCAACCTAGGTTAAACTCTAGGCCGGTATATGCCGGAGCGAGTCGGCCCATCAAAAGATATACCCCACCCTCAATTTCCTTTTCCGCTAGCTTCTTTAGAATTACCACCACCTCATCGGTAATCAAAAGCCGCGAAGAAATCTTTTCCAGTCTTTCCAAGTGGGCTGCAAATTCATGAAACAGCATATTATTTACGAAGTATATACCTTGCCCCTTTGGTTTTCCCCCTCTTTCTGACAAGCTTC
>Ga0154993_119_pt1 | contig 6906 bp, 6 predicted proteins | sample RifCSPhighO2_01_FD_105961 | JGI IMG/M metagenome (GOLD analysis project Ga0154993, IMG submission 105961) | Candidatus Collierbacteria bacterium RIFCSPHIGHO2_01_FULL_50_25
AGCTCCCCGCCCAGTTGGGCATCGTATCCGTTTCCCGCCTGACCGGACCGCCGCAGTTGGGGCAGGTTGTCTCCACCCATTCTTTTACCCGGGAAAGTGGCGATTGGCCTGTTTCCGTCGGTTCGTAACTTTGCAAATATGGCAGTTTCAAGGGTAACTGATCATCCGCTAGCGGCACCACTCCATTCTCATCGCCGCATTTTGGGCAATAGACCAGCGGGAACGGTTCGCCCCAGTACCTTTGGCGCGAGAATACCCAGTCGCGCAAGTGATAATTAATCTTCCACGAGGCATATCCCTCCTTAATCATCCAAGTAGCCATCTCTTCCTTGCCCTTCCCCCAGGCGTCCATCCCGTCAAATTTTCCCGAATTGACCAGCTTTCCCTCCCCTTCGTGGCTCTTTTTACCTTTGGCCACCGCTTCATTGATCGTCTCATCTTCGTACTCCACCACCTGAAGTAGCGGTATTCCGTACTTGATCGCAAAATCAAAATCGCGCTTGTCATGAGCCGGCACTCCCATCACCACACCAGTTCCAACGTTAGCCAATACATAATCGGCCACATAAACGGGCACCTCTTTTCCGTTTGCCGGATTGACCGCCACCAGTCCCGTGTTCACTCCAGTTTTCTCTTTTTCACCTTCCAATCTTGTCTGCTCGCTCTTGTTGACCGCTTCGTTGACGTAACTTCTCACCTCCATAAAGAATTGTTTTCCCCTACCAATCGATTCCAGCACTTTCTCGGGTGAGATTACGATAAAAGTTGTTCCGAAAATTGTTTCCCAAAACTTCGTCCAGACCGGCAAATTTTCTCCATCGGTGGTTTTGAAATTAATCATCAGGCCACGATCTTTCCCGATCCAGTTTCGCTGTTGTGCCAAGATTCCTTCCGGCCAATCGAGTCCATTTAGATCCTTCAACAATCTGTCCGCATAGTCGGTGATCCGCATGCACCACTGGGGTAAGAGTTTTTGAGTTACCTTCGTTCCACATCTTTCATGAGTTCCGTCGGCCTGGACCTCTTCATTCGCCAGTCCCGTCTTACAAAATGGACACCAGTTGATCGACACTTCCTTGCGATAAACCAGCCTCTCGCCTTTATCATTCTTAATCGAATAAAGTTTCAAAAAAAGCCACTGCGTCCATTTATAGTAGGCCGGATCGGCAGTCGAGAAAGCTCGGTCCCAGTCGTATGACAGTCCCAGGTTCATCATCTGCCGCTTGAAGTTTACCTCGTTGTGAGGCACCATATCGATCGGGTTCTTATGCGCTTTGATGGCCGCGTTCTCCGCCGGCAGACCAAAAGCGTCCCAACCCATTGGCATCAGGACGTCATAGCCCTTCATTCGTTGATAACGGCCGATCACATCCACTGCCGTAAAGATTCGTCCGTGACCAGTGTGCAATCCTTCCCCAGACGGATAAGGAAACATCCCCAAAACATAAGACTTGGGTTTACTACTTCTCTCGGGTGTGGCATAGGTCTGTTTTTCCTCCCAACGGCTGATCCATTTTTTCTCGATTTCTGCTGGATTATATTTTTCACCAACTTTCGGCTCGTTCATGGGCTAATTTTACATTATCTCGCTTGCGTGGTCTGGTATCATGCTATAGATCATGCTGACTTTCCCCAAGGCAGTCATTAACCTCAGATATCTCACCCACAATCTCAGGCAGATAAAAAAAGCAATTTCCCAACAAACCAAGATCATGGCGGTGGTCAAGGCCAATGCCTACGGTCATGGTCTGCTACCGATCACTCGTCACCTCCATCATCAAGGGATCAATTACTTCGGTGTTGCCCGACTGGAAGAAGCTCTCGCAATTCGTCGCCTCATCAAAGATGCAACCATCCTCGTCCTTAGCCCCATTCCGGAGGAAAACTTCCCCGACGCGGTCAAAGAAAGGATTTCTCTGACGGTGAGCGATCAGCTCGCACTAAAACAATTAAACAACATTGCCCGCCGAGCGAAAACGAAGGCCCTGGTTCACCTAAAAATCGATACCGGTTTGCATCGTTCCGGTTTGGCACCAGACGAGGTAACCGGCTTCATCAAAGTCATCACCAATCAAAAAAATGTCATCCTCGAAGGCGTCTTTACCCACTTCGCCAATGCTGATAGCGATAATCGATTTACCCAAAAACAACTTGGTCTCTTTAGAGAAATCGCCCTCCCAATCAAAAGGCTCTTCCCTCATACCCTTCTCCACACCGCCGCTTCCTCCGCAATTTTCAGATTCAAGGAATCCCATTTCGACCTGGTCCGACCCGGCCTGGCCCTATACGGCCACATCTCCTTTACTTCTCCGAAAATCAATCTCAAACCAATTCTGGCCCTCACCACCAGGATCAGCCGCATCCACCGAGTTCAAAAGAACGAAACCATCGGCTACGACCGAACCTATACTACGAAGAGAAAGCTAACTGTCGCGACTCTGATGATGGGCTATGCCGACGGCCTGCGCCGCGCCCCGCTATCCTGGCCCCAAGTCCTGATCCGCAATAAGTCTGCCCCGATCGTCGGCCGTATCTCCATGGACCAGTCCGTGGTTGACGTCAGTCGAATCAAACCGACGCCCTCAGCAAAATCTACCGTCTTGTTGCTCGATGACCGAAGTGACAGTCTCTGTTCCCTTGAGGCGATCGCCAAAAAAATCGGCACCAGTCCATACGAGGTGTTGGTTGACCTCTCTGAAAACCGCGTTCATCGTATTTACATCCATGGTAAGGTTAATTAATGCCCGAATTTTCCGGTAAGGTCGTCAGCAACAACCTTATTTCACTCCGTTTCCCCGAAGGTGGTAAGTTAATTTCACTCTCGTGCCATTCGGGCCAAATAGTGAAAAAAGGTGACCCCTTGGCTGCGCTCGATCCAAAACCGATCCAAACTCAACTCGAAATCGAACTGGCAGATTTCCGCCGTACGCGGGCGGAGTTCGACCAACTGACCCGTCAGCTCCCTGTCCCCAAAACGGAAGACGAAAAAACCAAAAAAGAAATTGCTCAAAGCAAGCTCGATGTTTCGGTGAAAAGTGTCGAAAAAATCAAGGGACAGCTTGACGGTCTAAATCTCTACTCGCCAACCGACGCCGTCATCGTTTCTGCCGAGGGCCTCATTGTGGGGATCAACATCACCCCCTCAGGTTTTCCCATCATCCTCGCGCCGCTCACCTCAGCCGTTTTTGAGACCCCCGTTCCGGAAGAGAACTTTTATCAGCTCCACCCGGGGCAAGGCGCACGGGTGACCCTGAAAAGCGGCTTCGCCTCCGAATCCGAAGTCACCCTCCTCTCACCTCAAAGCATCGGTAGCAATGGTTTTTTCAATGTTCACTTCAGATTGCCGGGGATGGACCTGACGAACTTTCGTCTTGGTACTTCCGGAAAAGTCTCCTTCTAACTGCCCAGTCTTTTTTGATACTTTAGTTCTCCCCTGTCTTTATAAAACAGGCTCTTAGCAAATCCCTTCCGTCTGATTACCTCATTGACCAGTCTCCCTTGACTACACCCTTGGGGGTTATCCAACAAGCCATCTTTACTCTGGTTATTGGATAAATGCATATAATCAAAGGGGGGAAATTCCGGCTTCCCTTCGCACTCTATCCATACCCAAGCCAAGAGCCTGCCGTACTTGTCATCCTGATACCGATCGTATTCCAACCAAACCGGTTTCCCCTCAACCAATCTAGTCAGATACTTGGTCGCAGTATCAAATCCCTTACTACCCCGATCCGGCGCATTGATTCCCAACAGCCGCACCAGTCTGCCGTCATCCAGTTCAAAAGTGTCTCCGTCAATGACCGCCCCGGCGATGGCAAAGAAAGGGTGCGTCGCTTCATAGCCGGAAAACTCAGCTTTCGACGTAACGCTGGCTACCCGGAAAACCCCCCAGAGTCCGGCTGCACCCAACACTACCCCCAATGTCATCCAAAAAGACTTCGGTCGGGAGGCCAGAAAAGATTCCAGTCTTTTAACGTTGGGCATTATCTTCACTTTATCAGAATTGTGCCCCCTGTGAGCTACAATTAGACGCAGTGCAAACAGTTATCAACGGGGTTCTCACCAATTACGAGGTGGTGAATCCGAAGGCCGAAAAAGATATTCTCCTCCTTCATGGCTGGGCATCAAACGCCGCCTACTGGCTTCCGGAAATGAAACTTCTCGATAGTTCCTTTTGTTATTATCTTCTCGACCTACCGGGTTTCGGCGGAACCCAGAATATGGGGGCACACTCCGGTGTTCCGGAGTATCGGGAGTTTGTCAAAAACTTCATCGATAAGCTGAAACTAAAAGAGGTAATCATCATCGGCCATTCCTTTGGCGGTCAAATAGCCGCCGACCTTGCCATCAAGTATCCCCATCTTCCTCGTCTACTTATCTTTATCTCTCCGGCTATTGTTCGAGTCAGAGGACCGAAGATTTGGTTGAAAATCGGCGTCACCAAAGTCGTCAAACCAATTATCCGTTTTTTTCCCACCCACGTCATGAACTTTATTCTCGGTCTCTATGCACCCAAAGATTACATCAAGGCAAACGACTATCAGAAAACAGTCCTCCACCAAATTCTGAAATACAATCTTGGCGTTAACCTTCACTCAATCAAAGTGCCGACCGAAATAGTCTGGGGCAGTGAGGATAAGGTCATCCCTTACGTCGGAAAATATTTGATCGAAAGCATCCCGCAGGCCAGACTCCACGTCGTCTATGGCACCGGCCATCTACCCCACCTAACCCATCCGGCCAAATTAGCCGCTGTTCTAAATCAAATACTACTCAAGCAATGATCAATCCAGTTAAAACCCAACTCCACATTCTCCAGCTCGAAGGATATGACTGGCAGCGTTTCATGAAGTGGTGGTTCAAACATCCACTGACTTTTTCGACCAGTCAAAAAAAACCTCTGGCCTACACTTTCAAAACCAAACTCATATTGGCGACTGCTTTTATCCTGCTCATACTCATCGTCTTTTTGTCGCGTTTCCCTTTTAATCTCATCGCCGCGATCTCCCTTGCTCTCGAACCCTTTCCTCTTCTTCTCCTGTCCTTTCTCCTCATCAAGCCGTATGAAATCATCCGCCGTTTCGTTACCATCGAGCTCTCCCGTCGCCGCATTCTGAACCACGCACACCTGACAATCATTGGCATCGTCGGCTCTTATGGCAAGACCAGCACCAAAGATTTTCTCGCCGGAATTTTGGATACAGAAAAACAAACACTGAAGACGCCCGAAAGTTACAACACCGTTTTCGGTATCGCCAAAGTCATCAACTTGGAATTACACAAGAAGCTCAACTTTTTTGTTTGCGAAATGGGTGCTTTTGTTCGGGGCGAAGTCAAAGAGCTCACCCACATGGTTCCTCCGAAATACTCTATTCTGACTGCCATCGGCACCCAACACCTGGAGCGCTTCGGCTCACTCACCAATACCACCCTGGCAAAGTTCGAGATTGTCGACGTGGTTGGACCCGAAAACGCCCTGGTTAATCTGGACAACAAATACATCCGTGAGCACCTAGATCTGCCACCCTACCAAAAAGTAAAAACCTATTCTCTCGAAAATCCAGAAGCGGACTTTTTTGTCAAAGCCATAACGATAAACAAGGACGGTACGGTTTTCTCTCTCGTCCATCGGGGGAAGACGTATCCGTTCAAAACCAAACTTTTCGGCACCAGCAACCTGACGAACCTATCCGCCGCCATTGGTATGTCCTTCATGCTTGGTGTCGATCCAAAAGCAATCCAAGAAGCGGTCGAAAAAATTGTCTCCTCACCTCACCGTCTGGAGTTGATCAAAGTAGGTAACGCCACCTTGATTGATAATGCTTACAGTAGCAACGAAGAAGGTTTCACCCGAATCATTCTCGATCTAAAATCATTACCTGGGAAGAAAGCCCTTATCACTCCGGGTATCATCGAGCTGGGCAAAGAAACATCCTCAACTCACGAAAAAATTGGCTCGTTGGTTGCTGAAGTCTTTGATCAAGTTATTTTAGTTGGCCGCTCCGAAAGAACAGAAAATCTTTCCAAAGGCATTGCCGGTAAAGTCCCGGTTGTCTATCTGGATAACAACTCCTCCGTCTGGCCCACGATTGATAGTCTCTCCCGCAAATTCGATTGGATTCTTCTCGAAAACGACCTCCCCGACAACTTCTGAATAACATTCACCTTCCCCTCTCTGTACCCACGGAGAGGGATGTCAGTATTCTGACTAGGTGAGGTTTTTCCACAACATTTCCAAAAGACGACACCACCCCAGAAAGTGGTGTCTTTTACCATAAACATTCGCAGTCGCGCCCCCTATCCTAGTTATGGGTAAACGGGAGAAACGGGGGGCGGCCTCGTCGTATCGGTTGGTGTGGGCGTGGGCTCCGGTCTTTTGGCTTCAGCTTTCCCAAAAAAACCGCCTAACACCACCACCGCAAACACGAACACTAAAGCGATAACAAGCATTTTTAACATTGTCTCACCTCCTTTCCTATATTTTCATTATTAGCTCATGTTTCTAATAGTGTCAAGTCGTCGCTGTATTCCAATATGGTATTCAGGTTTCCGTCAGTGACAAGGCCTCTCCGTGGCAGAATGGCTACAAGGAATCTTTCTTTGGCCGATTCAAGGACGAGTTTGGCGACTTTAACCGTTTCGATACAGTCGGCGAGTTAATTGAAGAAGTTTACTCCCAAATCCGTTATTACAACCAGGAGCGAATCCACATCGCCCCTAGAATGCCACCCGCCGTTTATGCACAGTTAGTCCCAGACAACTCTCTCCTCAAATGGGGTACTTGACACCCCCCCGCCTTGGCAACCTGGGACGTTGCCAAACCAGAACTCACCCAGGAAGATTATTTCGGGGACGAGGTCGATGTCTAGCTTTTTTTTGGTCTCTTTTTGAATTAATTTCACTAGA
>Ga0154993_140_pt1 | contig 4936 bp, 4 predicted proteins | sample RifCSPhighO2_01_FD_105961 | JGI IMG/M metagenome (GOLD analysis project Ga0154993, IMG submission 105961) | Candidatus Collierbacteria bacterium RIFCSPHIGHO2_01_FULL_50_25
GCATCTTCCTAAACGCAGTGATAGTCAGAACCAGAAACATAACCCCAACGATGAACTCGAGAAGAATGATAGCAAAAGTTATATCAGTGTGGCTGCTAAACAATAACATCCTGGCGTAGCGAAAAAAAACCTGGTGGAGCAATATGAGCTTGCTGATCACCAGGTTGGGGCCAAAGTCCGGGCTGACCTTGAGGAAATAAAAGGCATCTCCTGCTTTGGTAGCGAGAAATTTCATATAAGAAAGCAGGCCCAAGGGTGGCAGAATCAACCACACCAAAGAAGCCCGGTCGCGTCCCCGCCAAACCTCCCAGATCAAAGCCGGCCAGAGGAAAATACCGGCTAAACGCGTAGCGCTGGCGAGGAGCCCCACCAGACAGGCCAGGAAAAAGAATTGCTTTCTGGCCAGATAGAAGGAGAGGACTACCAGGAGAAGAAAAAAAGACTCGGTGTAAACCGAGCCAAAAAAGAAGGCGGTGGGAAAGATCATCATAATAATCAGGGTCAGCCTGGCGATATTCTCCTTGTGGTCAAGCCTGACAAGCCGGTAGAGAAAGTACAAGGCTAGGACCAAACTCAGGTGAACGACGATGAGACCGGAAGCCAGGTAGTCACCGGTAAACGAGGTCAGGTAATTAACTAACCAGGGAAAGAGAGGAAAGAAGATATAAGTGCCCAATCTCAGTGGTTGGCCATAGCCGTATTTGGCTAGTGCGAGAAAGTCAGCGCCGGCAAAATTGGCCCAGATATTGGCAAGATAGGTAAAATTGATGGAGCTGCCGAATTCCCGGCAACAATCTTTGATCGGAAGCGTGTATGCGGCCAGGACTGCGACCGCGATGGTTGCGAGTCGCCAAAGAGCAAGATACTTGATTATCTTTTTGATCATTTATTTCCCTAGTACAGTCAAATATACAGCCAAAGTCTGGGCGGCGGTTTTTTCCCAGGAGAACCGCCCGGCTTTTTCTTTTCCGGCTTTGATTTGGATTTCCCGATCCTTGTTTTTTTGGGATAAGGCTGCCCTAAGGGCGGCTTCCAGCTCAGGTTCGCTCTCCGGAGAGAAAACGATCGTTTCCAGTGGATAGATCTCGGGAAGGCTGCCGATGTTGGCGCTGACAACAAGGCAGCCGGCCGTCATGGCTTCGAGGAGGGGTATGCCAAAACCTTCATACAATGATGGCTGGCAGTAGGCACTAGCCAAACGATAAATAGCGTTAAGCTCCTCGGTGGGGACGAAACCAAGAACGTGAAAGAGAGGGTTTCCTTGGATGATTGCTCTAAGTTTGTTGAATTCACTGATTTCCGGGTGAGTTTTTTGAAAGCCCAACAGCCGCTTGAATGAAAAGGCTTGGATGGGGGTTTTGGCAAACTCCGAGCCCACAAAGACGACCGGGCAGTTCAGCTTTGTGGCCGCCCGGGCGAGCCGGACCAGGTTCTTGTTCGGATTAACGCCGCCAACATAAAGAATAAATTTGTCCGGAAGCTGATATTTCTCCTTTATCTTTTTGATCTGTTCCCCCGATGGTTTCTCTTGGTATGCGGGATCAACCGCCAGATGGGTGACAAAAACTTTCTCCGGATCAATTTTGAAAATGCCAACGATGTCTTTTTTGGATGAGAGTGAGTCGGTGACAATAGCAGAAACGTTCTTGAGGGCGAGCCGTTGCATCAGGACCGCTACCAGCGCCCGGATGCCTTTGGGGTAGTAGCTTGGGAGGACCAAGGGAGTGAGGTCGTGAATGGTGACCACGGTGGGATATTCCAGTTTTTGGGGAAGGGTGGGATAAAACAGATCGAAGTAGGGGTAATGAACCAGATCGGGTGAGGTATTGTCTATTTCAACCCTACCCGACTTTAATAGTGCGTCAAGCAGATGTTTTCGATAAAACCCAACCCCTCGGCCGGCGGAGTGCTCCTCTCCCTCTAGTCTTACTTTAAGCATGGTTTACAATTATTATATGTCAAAGAAGGAAATTATCTCGCTTCTTGCCATTTATCTGCTAATTAGCCTTGGGGTTTTTCTGGTAACGAGTTTGGGTAAACGCAGGTTCTCGGAAGACACCTTGAGGCAGCTGATGAGCGGAAGCGGCAAGAGTAAACAACTGACGACAGATCCCTGTGATTTTTCTGTTGCGGGAGATCCAAATGCGGGGAACAATTTCATCCGCTTGATCGTTCACTGCAGTAATGGAAAACGAAGTATCTCGACATTTGATGCGACTGCTATCCGGGGCGGAACATTGGAAGCCGTGTTGGCTGAGTTTCACCGAATCAACGGCGTTTCGGCCGAAAGTAAAGCATACAAATGTGCCAGAGATAGCGCACCAATTACCTTGATTAGTACCCTCTCCCCACCTACCACCCTAGAGTGCACCTATGAAAACTAAGTTTTTTTTCGGACTACTTCTCACGATTACATTGTTTGGTGGTCTACTGCGGTTAAAGAACTTGGCCACCATCCCCTTCCCGGGTCAGTCGCAGGATGAATATAGCAATACTTGGGTGGGTTTATCCTTGATCCAAATCGGAATGCCGGTCGGGATGAGCGGGGTTTCCGGAAACCTTCACCGCGAAAGAATCTATATCAATCCGGATCGAATTTTCCAGCAGACGGCAGCGGGCGACCCGATGACGATCGCTTACCCTTGGTTTGACCACCCCCCTCTCGTCGGGATGATCACCGGTTCTTTTGCCTATCTACGCGGGGGGCGCCTTTTCGAAGACGCCACCTCCGGGGTGATCAGAAAGCCGGCGGTCGCTTTTGGGATTGCAACTATTTTTTTGACCGGAATTGTGGCTTCAACTTTGTTCGGAAACGCCGTAGGGCTTTTGGCTGCTCTTTTCTATGCCGTTTCACCTTTGGTGACGGTCACCAATCGGATGATTCAAGCGGAAAACTTTTTCACTCCCCTCGCCCTGCTGGCACTCTACTGTTGGTTCCAATTTGCTCAGAAAAAGAGAAAGGCGTTCATTTATCTCTCACTTCTTCCGGTAATAGCGGCAGTACTTTGTAAACTTTCGGCGTTCGCTTTTGTTTTAGCCGGGATGCTGTTGCTCTACCGACTTACCGGAAAGAAATGGCCGGCCGTGTTGGTCGGGACGGCGGCCCTGGCGGCTTTTTCCTGGTGGGCGATTTTTGGCGTGACCCTCTCGCCGACTGCGTTCTGGTCGGTCTTGACAGGAAACTCCGCCCGCATTTACGGTATTGGTTTCCAGGCAGTGGCAGAACTCATCACCACAACCAAGGTGACAGGGACAAAAACCATTTCTGATGGCTGGGTATTGGCTTCGTTTATTTCCTTATTCGTGCTTTTCTTCTCCAAAGTGAAAAACAAAGAGTGGATATTGGTTCCTTCGCTGTGTTATCTGGCGGTTTATCTGTTTTTTGGGGGCGAGAGTTATGGCTGGTACAGAATTCCTTTTTATCCTTTCGGTTTTATCGCGCTCGCCTCCCTGACGGTCGAGATTTTCAGATCAGCGGAAATTGCCGGCGTTTTTCTCTTCTTAATTCCTTTGGGAGTGGCGGCGGGAAAGGTGACATCGCCAGTTGGAAACTGGCTGACAATTTGGCGTGTGTTCCCGGTTGTTTCTGTTGTCCTGGGGTACCTTTTTGCAAACAAGCTGGTCAATCGAGTCTTGCTGGCCTTAGTTTTTGCCGCTGCGATAGTGGTGAGCCTAATTTACAATCTGAAGATTGATATCTCTTTTTGGTATCAGTTGTATTAGGAGGATTTTTTACTACAATCATTATATGTCAAAGAGGGAGGTTTTCTGGCTAGTAACAGGGTATTTGGCAATCAGCCTGCTAATTTTTGTCTGGACAAGTTTGGCCAAAAAGCAATTCTCGGAAAGTTGGCTGGAGGCAATGGTAAACACGAGGGGGAGGGCAAAACAGTTGACGAGCTCCCCTTGCGCCTATGCGATCGCCGGAGAACCCAACGCTGCCGGGCAGTACGTCAAACTAATCGTAACCTGCAAGGATGGGGCCCAAAGCTGGAATACTTTTGATACCCGTGCTATTAAGGCTGACACCCTCGAGACACTCCTGCTTGAGTTTCACAGAATTAACGGTATCTCCGCCGAAACAAAAAACTATCAATGCGATATGGACAGCGCCCCAATAATACTAACCTCAAAATTACAATTCCCCACCACAATAAACTGCCGCTATGAGTAAAAAAGTTTTTTACCTTGTTTTACTGCCAATTCTCTCTTTGGGCCTGATTCTCCGTTGGCGGAATTTGGGCAATGTGCCCCTCCCCGGCCAATCGCAAGACGAGTACTCAAATGCCTGGGTCGGCATGTCCATCATTGAATCGGGGGTTCCCGTGGGTATGTCCGGCATGAAAGCTTACTCGGTGCAGAAAAGAGTCTACATAAACCCGGATCGGATTTTTCAACAATCAGCTTCGGGTGATGCGACCACGCTTAACTACCCCTGGTTTGATCATCCACCATTAGTCCCTTTGATCACCGGCGGTTTTGCTTATTTTAAAGGAGCGCGTGTTTTCGAAGACGTTTCGGCGGTTACCATACGGAAACCGGTAGCCGCTCTCTCGGCGGTGACGATGGCCCTGATCGGGATTTTGGCGAGTCAGCTGTTCGGTCCTGCGGTTGGATTATTTGCAGCCCTTTTTTACGCCATTGCGCCCTTAACTACGGTGATGAATCGAATGGTTCAGGCGGAAAACTTCTTTGTTCCGCTGGGTTTGTTTTCTCTACTTTGCTTTTTCCGTTTCTCGAAAGCCAAGGAGAAGTGGTGGTGGTACCTGGGTGTGGCCGGGTTAATGGCCGGGGTGCTCGTGAAATTAAGTTTTATCGCATTTGTGGTTGCCGCGATATTATTATTGAAACAGACAGTAAAGAAAAGTTGGCCCTGGGTCACGGCTGGCATTTTTGTCCTGGCGGCCTTGTCGTGGTGGGTAATTTACGGGCTCGC
>Ga0154993_129_pt1 | contig 3596 bp, 5 predicted proteins | sample RifCSPhighO2_01_FD_105961 | JGI IMG/M metagenome (GOLD analysis project Ga0154993, IMG submission 105961) | Candidatus Collierbacteria bacterium RIFCSPHIGHO2_01_FULL_50_25
TCCCCTGCGTGGAAAATTTCTTGTTTGCAGTGCGTAGACTCCTGTCTTCGCAGGAGACCATGCTCTACGCACTTTGCAAAATATCGCTGCAAAGGACACGGCCGAGGATTCTAGGTTGGAAAGAATCAGCAATGTTATCAGTGTCCAACTGTGGTATTTGATGAAAATCTCCTCGAGGCCGAGGGAGAAGTGGGCGGCGTCGCGGATGGGACGAGTGGCTTCAGGAAAAGAGAAGTGCAGAGAAAGATAAGGGAAGAGCAAGATTAGCCAGAGAGGGAAGAAAACCAGCAATTGAAAAAAAAGTTTTTTCCGGTCTTTGGGTCTCCCCAGAGTGAAAATGAAAACGGCAAAGAAGATGAGGTAGCCTGCGAAAACCGATTCTGCCAAAGCTAAAGTGAGGATGAGAAAGAAAAAGAAGTAGCGCCGCTTCAGGAAAAAAAGTAGGCAGGCAAAGAGAGTCCAAAGAGAAAATATCTGAAGATGGGGCAAGTAAGCCAAATGGACACCGGATAAATTGAAGAGCAATGTTCCTGTGAGGGCGGTGAAACTATCCGCCACGAGGTAACGGATCAGGATAAAAAAAGTCACGAAAGTGAGAATAAAGTTGATTGAATAGGCCAGATTAAAAATTACGACCGGGGAAGAAGAAATCAAGCGGAGAGGAATGGTGATAACAGCAGTAGTCAAAAAAAGATCGGAATAAGTCAGTGTATTCTCGTAAGGGGCAAAAAAACGGCCGAAGTAGGGATTTCTGAAATGAAGCAAGTTGTCCTGGACCTGTCCGATGATATAGGCGATCAGGCGGGTGTCATTGTCATCGGGAAGAGTGTTCTTGGAGGAGAGCAGAGCGTGGGGGTAAACCAAAAAGGAAAGGGCTCCCGCCAGAAGGGTAATTAGTACCATGCGACGCATGAGGCGAGTATATCAGCCTGCCCGCAGTTGCTACGCACCAAGCGTTGCAGGCGGGTGTGCTAAAATTGTTCACGCTGAAGATGAAAAAGATAGGGCAGTTTATTGATTCCTGGTTTTTGGGTTTTTACCGATTTATCCGCTTGTTTACCGTCTACTTCCTGAAAGCCTATTTGGCCAGGATTTTTAATGGCTTCGAGGGGGTGAAGGGTGCCGCAGTGGTGAAGATGTATCAGCAGAGAGGAAAGTATGCGACCATCTTTGTTCATGCCGGAGTGGTCAGTGTGATGGCGCTTGGTGTGGCTCTGGGTCCGACTCTGATCGTCGATACCAATCAGTCCCGGGCGGTGATCTCTTCTGCTTTGGGGAATCGAATCGTCTTTGCAGAAGGCCAAGATGAGGCGAAAGTCCTTGGCGAGACGGTGACGGCACAGGATGTGATGACACTAACCCAGATTTCTGATAAGCCACGATCAGATGACGTGGAGTACGAGATACAGAGTGGAGACACATTGGGTTCGATCGCGGAAAAGTTTGGTGTCAGCCAGGACACGATCAAGTGGGAGAACCTAAATATTAAAGAATGGAAAACCCTAAAGGTGGCGGGTAAGATCCTGGTGCCTCCGGTTACGGGGGTGGTCCACACAGTTAAGAGTGGAGAAAACATTTATTCCATCGCGAAAAAATACAATGCTGACGCTCAGTCTATCGTTGATTTTCCCTTTAATGCCTTTACGAATGATGAGACCTTTGCTTTGGCAGTCGGACAGCGGTTGGTGGTGCCTGATGGCATCATGCCAGCGGAAAGTCTGATCTCTCCTCAAGCGGTGACCCCGATTGCAAGAACTCCCGATGCCGGTTCGGTTTCGGCGACCGGAGTTTGGATCTGGCCGGCGACTGGACGGATCACCCAACCATTCCGTTCGTGGCACAAGGGTACAGATATCGCCAACCATGACGGCGGGCCGATTTTGGCAGCCGATTCCGGGGCGGTAATCATTACCGGATGGGACCCCACTGGTTACGGCAATAAGGTGGTAATAAATCACGGAAACGGCTTTATAACCCTCTATGCTCACCTATCAAGAATTGATGTGGTTAACGGACAAAGCGTCAAGCGCGGTAATCAGATCGGGATGATGGGATCGACAGGAAGATCGACAGGAACTCACCTTCACTTTGAGATCAGAACAACGAATGGGATCGTTGACCCGCTGACACTGTTGAAGTAAATATTCGCTTAATTTTTTGCTTGGAGATAAAATAAGCCTATGGTGGATAGTGCGAAGATCGCGATCAAGGCGGGAAATGGGGGCGATGGGGTCGTCCATTTTTATCGTGGCCGCTTTGTGCCCAAGGGTGGACCCGACGGTGGCGACGGTGGAAAGGGCGGCAATGTTTATATCGAAACCGACACTAACTTGTCGACTTTGGATCACTTTGCCTTTCGGCAGAGTCTTGAAGCAAAGAATGGCCACCCCGGAGGGAAGAGTAAGAGCTCTGGGGCCGCCGGAGACGATCTACATATCAAAGTTCCCCTCGGGACAGTAGTTACGTTTACGAAACCAACCGGGGAGGAAAAGGTAATTGATTTTGACAAAGAGGGTATGGGGGAGCTGGTGGCAAAGGCGGGTAGAGGTGGCCGGGGGAATTGGCGCTTTCGTAGCTCTCGGAATACCACGCCCATTGAGGCGGAAACGGGTGAGGCCGGGGAGGGGTGGCAGGTGGAAATGGACCTGAAGCTTTTGGCCGATGTAGGGTTAGTGGGTCTACCCAATGTAGGTAAGTCGACTTTGCTTTCGATTCTTTCTAACGCCCGACCAAAGGTTGCGGACTATGAGTTCACCACTTTGGAACCGAACCTGGGGGTGCTTCGATTACCTTCTGACAAATCTATAGTGATCGCGGATATCCCGGGGCTGATCGAGGGAGCGAGTGAGGGCAAGGGGCTTGGAATCCGTTTCTTGCGCCATGTAGAGCGAACGAAACTGATCGTACACCTTCTGGCTTTGAAGAACGGGGAAGAAGATTTGTCGGTAGACGAGGCGATAGAGAAGCTCACGGCAAATTACAAGACGATAAGAAAAGAGTTGTCAGCCTACGCCAAAGAATTGACGAAGAAAAAGGAAATTGTGGTGATAAACAAGATCGATCTGCTGCCGGCTAAAAACGTCGATGGGATTGTGGCGGGTTTGCTCAAAAATAAAATCAAAGTGATTAAGCTTTCTTCGGGAACTCTGGCGGGACTGCCGGACCTGAAGAAGGCGTTGTCCCGGTCGGTGAAGTAGGTTTGGGGGGAATTCTTTTTTCCTGGGCTTTGATGGAGCGGCAGATGGGGCAACATTTTGGAATAGATAATCCCTTAGATGCATAGAAAGCCCGTTCGCCTTCAGAAAAAACGAATTCGTTACCGCAGTTTTCGCAATTTAGAGTGATGTCTGGCATATTGTTTATTTTAACTTATTGGTGTTAGGATGGTGATAGATATGTTGACCGACAGTGACTTAAAGAAGATTGATGGCTTGATCGAAAAAAGACTGGAAAAGTTCGGTGGGGTGGTAGATGAGAAGATTGAGAAGAGGTTAAGGCCTATCAAAGATGACGTGGCCTCTGTCAAAGATGACGTGGCCTCTGTCAAAGATGACGTGGCCTCTGTCAAAGATGACGTGGCCTCTGTCAAAGATGAC